>VMHT01082136.1_pt1 | contig 59864 bp, 78 predicted proteins | sample 4693611 | NCBI WGS metagenome assembly VMHT01 (sample SAMN12280063, study PRJNA550983) | marine metagenome | isolation source: seawater sampled from same location over 5 years 0.02-0.2 micron viral filtrate | place: USA: collected off the coast of southern California halfway between the port... ...
GATCCCCAGTGAAAAAAATTTTGCGAAAAAAATTTTTGCGTTTATACTTTTGGTATGGGATTTAAGTTAAGCATGATTCTAGGAGTCCTATTGGTAGCTTCTTTGGCAGGTTCGAAGTACCTTTTCGACCAATTATCGCAGTCTAAGGCGAATCAAGTGATATTAGAAAGTAAAATCACCGAGCAAAACGAATCTATAAAACAATACCTAGCTAAACAACAACAACTTTCCGCGGACCTCGGAAAGTTGGAAGCTCAAAAACAAGACGCACTCCGTGAAGTCAATAAACTTAAAAACACATTTGCTAAACACGATTTAGATAACCTTGCGTTAAACAAACCTGGACTAATAGAAAAAATCGTTAATAAAGGCAGCAAACAAGTCATGAATGACTTAGTAGAGCTAACTTCGGTCCAGAAGGAAACAACTAATGAAAATCAATAAGTCCTACCATTTAGTTTTACTAAGCTCATTCTTCTTTTTAACAGGCTGTTCTACATTAGGAGTTATGAGCGATTTGTTACCTAGCAAACCTGTAGAGGTAAATACGGTTGCGTTACCTGCACCTATGTACCATCCACCGCTGCCATTAGAAATACAAGCCGTTAATGTTGAATGGAAAGTTCTTACACCAGAAATCATGGAAGAATACCTAAAGTTAGTACAAGAAGGTAAAGCTCCCGCCGTTGCGTATTATGCGTTGACTACGCCTCAGTATGAGAACTTATCGATGAACATGGCGGAAATAAAAAGATATACACGAGATATTTTATCTATTGTTGAGTATTACAGGGAATACGATAAAGATGACGAATAAACAATGGCATGGCGGCAAAGGTAGTAGACAACGACCCACGGACCGCGAAAAGTTCAACGCTAACTTCGAAAGAATATTCAAAGACCGTAAGGCTAAAGAAAAACAATCCGCGAACCAAGAACTCCACTCATAACTTTTTCTCCTTTACTTTATTTTAGCCTTTTGCTTTGCAAATAGCCTAGAGTTAGCATATACTTAGCCTATGGCTGAACCTACAGGCACAATAGCACCTTACGAACCATCACCGTTGGAAAAACAACAACAAGCTATTGCTAACTTTCTATTAGATAAAGGAGTTATTTCAGATAACTACCGTGCACAACGTTTAGCGGAAAACATGACGTTTTTATCTGAATTTATTCCAGGATTCGGTGACGTACAGGGTGTACGTGAAGGTAAGTTTATGATGGACGAAGGCAGTCCTATGATGGGCGGCTTAATGATGGGTGCGAGTATGTTGCCTTTTGTTCCAGGCTCACCACTTATGCGTAAGGCAGAAAAGTTGCAAGCAGAAATAAAACAAGCTAGGTTTGACCAACAACGTGAACTGCGAAACATGGGCTCTGGAGATGGTGACGCGGCATTTAATGCTTCAGAACGGTTCAGGAAAAAAGCGGACAAAAAGGAAAAACAACTAAACGATATGATAGCTAAAGAAAAAGCTACACCAAATTTAGAACCGACAACTTCACCTAAAACATTACCTAAAGCAGTACAAGGCGAACTTAATTTACAACCTAAACAAGATTTATTATTTCACGGCAGTCAAACAACAGGATTAAAAAACCTAGAACTTCCTACAGGACAAAAACAATCTAGAGGAGGTATTTATTCGTTAGTGAACCCTAAAGACCCTAGATTTACAAGATACGTAGAAGGATTACCTAGTAAAGGTAGTCCAGGCTCTGGATATGTTTTACAACCTAGATTTGAAAAAGAACTTGATGTAAACAATATTCCTGAAGATATGTTACAAAAACTAACTAATCTAGAAATGTATCGTGGACGCCCTAGTAGACTAGGTTCAGAAAAACTAGATTTCGATATAAATCAAGTTTTACGTGGTGAACAGTTTATGCGTAGTAAAACACCTATGAATATAGATAAAGATTTCGCAGATGTTTTTACTAAAGAAGGTTATGACGCTTTACGTTTTCCTCCGAGAGCTATGAAAGGTGAAGGAGAAACTGTTGTTGCTTTAGACCCTAGTAAACTAGATATTGTAGACGAAATACCTTTTGACCAACTTGATGATTACATAAGAACGTTATTAAATGACTAGTAACGCTGATAAGCTAAAAGCTTTAAGAAATATAGACCTTGCGTATCTTAGCAAAGCAGAAGCTAAAGAGTTTACTGTTTTATTAGAAGAACTAGAAAAACGTGAGTTTCAAGAAAAAGCTACAAGTACCTTTATGGATTTTGTAAAATCTATATGGTCTGAATTTATTAACGGCGACCATCACGTAAAAATGGCTAAAGCTTTTGATGATATAGCTAGTGGCAAATTAAAACGTTTAATTATCAATATGCCGCCTAGACATACAAAGTCTGAGTTTGCATCGCATTTATTTCCTGCGTACCTTTTAGGTAAAAACCCTAAGTTAAAAATTATAGAAGCGACCCACACCGCTGACCTTGCAGTTAATTTTGGTAGGAAAGTTAGGGATTTAATTGACGGCGACGATTACAAAGAATTATTTCCTGAAACAGAACTAAAAGCGGATAGCCGTTCTGCTGGTAAATGGCTTACTAATAAAGGCGGTGAGTATTACGCAGCAGGTATCGGAGGTGCGTTAGCGGGTAGAGGTGCAGATTTGTTTATTATTGACGACCCACATTCTGAACAAGACGCTATGTCAGACAAAGCGTTAGAAGAAGCTTACGAATGGTTTATGGCAGGACCTCGTCAGAGGCTACAGCCTGGAGGTGCAATCGTTATAGTTATGACCCGTTGGAATAAAAAAGACCTAACAGGTAGATTAACTAGAAAAATGGCACAAGACGAAGGTTCAGACCAGTGGGAAATTATAGAATTTCCTGCAATTTTACCTAGCGGAAAACCTTTATGGAAAGAATTTTGGAAGTTAGAAGAACTTGAAAGTATAAAAGCTTCGGTAAGTCCGTCTAAATGGGCGGCACAGTACATGCAAAGACCTACAGGTGAGGGTATTTCGATTATTCCTAAAGACTGGTTTAACGTTTGGGACGAAAATACACCACCAAAATGCGATTATATTATACAAAGTTACGATACAGCATTTTTAAAATCAGAAAGAGCTGACTTTACGGCTATAACAACATGGGGCGTTTGGTACCCAGAAGGAAAAATAGGTGACGAAGTATATCACGGTAACGAAGCCCACTTAATTTTGATAGATTGTATCAAAGAAAGGTTTGATTTTCCTGAATTAAAACAAGAAGCATTACGTTTATACGAATATTGGGTACCTGATACAGTAATTATTGAAGCAAAAGCTAGTGGTATACCTTTAGTGCAAGAATTACGTAGAGCAGGTATACCTGTAAATACTTTTAGTCCAGGAAAAGGTCAAGATAAAATCGCTAGATTAAATTCTGTATCACCAATTTTCCAAGACGGACGCGTTTGGGTGCCTGATAATAGGTTTGGCGAAGAACTTATGGAAGAAGTTTCTGATTTTCCTGGTGGTGAAAACGATGACCTCGTTGATGCTACAACATTGGCGTTGGCAAGGTTTAGAGAAGGTGGCTTCTTACAATTAACTAGTGATTATTTCGAGGAAGAAAGTTATTATGAAGGCGAAAGGGTTTATTATTAATCAAAATCATACTATGATTTATCAACATGGCTATTGAAAAACAAGCAATTTCCGCAGTACCTGATAATTCTGAAGCTATAGAGCTTGAAATCATGGCACAGCCCGAAGAAGAAACTGAACTTTTTGTACAACCAGACGGTTCAATAGTTCGAGGCAGCGATATGCCCGAAGAAAACTTTTCAAAGTTCGGAGAAAACTTAGCGGACAGTTTAGACGAGCGTGAATTAAATACTATAGCCACAGAATTAGTCAGTTCTTTTGAAGACGATTTAGATTCTAGAAACGATTGGTTTCAAACCTATACAGAAGGACTAGATTTATTAGGAATAAATTCAACTTCTAGGTCACAACCTTTTGTTGGTGCTTCAGGAGTACACCACCCAATACTTGCAGAAGCAGTAACACAGTTCCAAGCCCAAGCTTATAAAGAATTATTACCTGCTGGAGGACCAGTAGATACAGAAGTTTTAGGAATGGCGGATAACGCTAAGATGGAAAAAGCAAATCGTGTCAAAAACTTCATGAATTATCAAATAACGTATAAAATGGAAGAATATGACCCAGAAATGGACCAACTTTTATTTTATTTACCGTTATCAGGCTCAGCATTTAAAAAAGTTTACTACGACCCTGCTGTTGGTAGAGCTGTAGCACGTTTTGTAAAAGCAGAAGATTTAGTAGTTCCGTATTATGCGGTAGATTTATTAACTTCTCCTAGAATTACCCACGTAATTCACATGAACGAAAACGAATTACGTAAATTACAGCTATCAGGTTTTTATAAAGACATGGATATGTCGGCTCCAGGAAGTTCTATAGACAATACTGAAGTAGATGACAAGATAGATGAGCTACAAGGACTAACTAGAACAGTAAATGACGAAGAATACACGCTTTTAGAGATGCATGTAGACTTAGATTTAGAAGGATATCAAGATACAGACGAAAATGGCGAAGAAACAGGCTTAGCACTGCCGTATATCGTTACTATTTGCAAAGATAACAATAAAATTCTAGCAATTAGAGAAAATTATCAAGAAAAAGACCCTATGAAGAAGAAAATTGAGTATTTTACTCATTATAAGTTTCTTCCAGGACTAGGTTTCTACGGATTCGGCTTAATTCACATGATGGGCGGACTAACTAAGTCAGTTACCGCGATTTTACGCCAATTAATAGACGCAGGAACGCTTTCTAACCTTCCTGCAGGATTTAAATCACGTGGATTGAATATTCAACGACATGACGACCCACTACAGCCTGGAGAATGGCGAGATGTGGATGCTCCAGGAGGAAGATTACAAGATTCTTTCCTTCCGCTACCTTATAAAGAGCCAAGCGGTACTTTAGCTACGTTATTAGGAGCATTAGTAGATTCAGGTAAAAGATTTGCAGCTACTGTAGAAAATCCGACAGGTGACGGTAATTCTGAGGCACCTGTAGGTACAACAGTAGCACTTATGGAAAAAGGACAAAGAGTTATGTCTGCTATCCATAAAAGATTACATTATGCACAAAGATGTGAGTTTAAAATTCTAAAAAGAGTATTTGGCGAGTTTTTACCACCAGAATACCCATATCAAGTACAAGGTGCGTCAGAAAGCGTATTTAAGCAAGATTTCGATAATTCAGTAGATGTTATTCCTGTTAGTGACCCTAATATCTTTAGTATGACGCAAAGAATAACGTTAGCCCAAGCACAACTACAAATGGCACAAGCGGCACCTGATTTACATGATTTAAGAGAATCTTACAGAAAAATGTATATAGCGTTAAATATTAAAGATATTGATGCGTTATTACCGCCAGAGGAAGAAGTACCTGCAAGAGACCCAATAAGCGAACAACAAGCCGCGATGACAGGTAATCCTATAAAAGCGTACCCTTTCCAAAACCACGAAGCTTATATTGCTTCACATAGTGCGTTTATGCAAAACCCTATGATTCAACAAAACCCTATTGCAATGCAGGCTATAGGTGCTAATATTCAAGAGCACCAGTCTATGTTGTACAGACAGCAAATAGAACAAGCAATGGGTCAACCGTTACCGCCTATGGAAGACGGTCAAATGCCGCCAGAAGTTATGAACCAAATTGCTATGATGGCAGCACAAGCTACACAACAAGTTACAGGTCAAGCACAGGCTATGGCACAGGCACAAGCCGCAGCACAACAAAACCCACAAATGGAAATGTTCCAGCAACAGCTACAGCTTGAAAAAGAACAATTAATGCAAAAAGCAGAAGATGATGCAAGAGACGCACAACTTGCTGCAATGAAAGCAGAACTAGATGCACAGATTAAGCGTGAGAAGATAGAAGCGGATTTAAGAGTACAAGATACTAAATCTGCTATAGAATTGCAAGAATTAGAACTAAAAGCAAAAGCTGACGCTGATAAGAACTATAATGAACTAGTAAAAACAGTTCGTGAAAGTAGAAAAACAAACGGAGAATAATATGCATAGAAACAGAGATTACCCGTCGCCTTCTAAAAAGGCAAACAGACCTGCACCTAGTGAACCTAAAATAGTAGACAACACTAAAACGCAATCTGTTACTGCTGGTGAAGTAAATACAGACGCAAAAGGCAACGTTGTTGGTAAAGAGTCAAAAGTAAAGGCTGCTTACGGACAAACTAAAGGACTTCTTTGGTATAACTACATTAAATAAATGGATTATATCTTAGCTACGGAGCATTTGCTTCGTAAATATCGTGAGAGAAAAGAAGCTCTTACGCAAACTCTCGCATCTGGAAGTATTGAAGATTTCGAACAATACCAAAGGATAGTCGGGGAAATAGCAGGTTTGAGTTTCGCTGAACAGGAAATTCAAACTTTACATTCTAATATGGAGGATGCACATGACTAGTAAAGTCGAAACACAAAAAGAAACTGTTCCAGATAGGGTCATGAATTTCGGAAGTAATAACGCAAAAGCCCCAGAAGCGGCTGATGAAGGTATTACTCCTGATAATTTAGAGGCTCATGCGGAATCGTTACCTCGTCCTACGGGGTATCGTATTTTAATATTACCTTTTGCACCTGCTTCGGTAACGAAGGGTGGCATACATATAGCTAAACAAACTGTTGATAAGGAAAGGTTAGCAACTGTTGTTGGTTATGTAGTTGCTATGGGACCAGACGCCTATAGCGACACATTCAAGTTTCCTGAAGGAGCTTGGTGTAAAGAAGGTGATTGGGTTATTTTCGGTAGATATGCTGGAGCTCGTTTTCAGATAGAAGGTGGCGATATGCGTCTTCTAAATGACGATGAGATACTAGCTACTATAGATGACCCAGAAGCAATTTTATCATAACAATCTTGAGGAGGACTCATGCAAAACGAAGCAGAAAAAATAGAATTAGAACTTCCAGAAGGGGAAGTTGACGTAAGAGAAGCAGATGTTGATAATTCAATTAAAGATGAAATAGTTGAAGAAGCACCTGTAGAAGAACAAGAAGCTCAACCAAAAGACGAGCTAGACCAAATTAGTGATTCAGTACAAAAACGTATTGATAAGCTAACTTATAAAATGCGAGAAGCAGAAAGACAGCGAGATGAAGCTGTTACTTATGCTCAAAGCGTAAATCAAACAGCTACACAGTTAAAAGAAAAGTTAAAGAATTCTGATTCTTCCCTTTTCAAAGAGTACGACAATAGAGTACAATCTGAAATAGCAAGAGCCAAAATCGTTTTGCGAGAGGCTCAGGACGCAGGAGACGGAGAAGCAGTTGCTGATGCAACTGAAAAACTTTCTAGAGTTAGTGCAGAAGCTGAAAATCTTAGAAGATTAGCAGCACAGCAAAAAGTTAGAGAGCAAAGTCAAGAACAAGAAGTTCCTGCAGAATCATATCAGCCTACACTACAACCACAGGCTGCTGGACCTGACCCTAAGGCAGAGGAATGGGCTAAAAAGAATACATGGTTCGGAGATGACCAAGCAATGACATTTGCAGCATTTGGAATACATAAAGAATTAGTAGAGGGCGGAGTAGACCCAACTTCTGATACGTATTACAGCGAAGTAGATAGACGTATGGCTGAAACATTCCCACACAAGTTTTCTAATGAGCAATCTGCACCCGTGCAACAGGTTGCCGCCTCTAGCAGAGGTGCTAGTGGTAAAAAATCATCACGCAAAATAAAATTGACACCAAGTCAGGTAGCAATAGCTAACAGACTTAACGTGCCATTAGAAGAATATGCTAAGCATATCGAAGGAGTATAAAAATGACTGAAGAAAATAAAACAACAGAAGTCAGAACTGACCGTAACTCACGGTCTGCAGAGACACGAGCCTCTCAAACTCGCAGAACGCCTTGGAAACCCCCGTCAATGTTAGACGCACCAGAAGCACCTCCTGGATATCAATTCAGGTGGATTCGTGAAGCTACTAGAGGACAAGATGATAAATCTAATATGTCTAAACGTATTAGAGAAGGATATGAGCCTGTGAGAGCAGAAGATTATCCTGATTTCGAAGCCCCTACCATAGATAGTGGAAGCAACACGGGAGTCATTGGGGTTGGAGGTTTAATCCTCGCTAAAGTACCAGTTGAAACCGCACAAGAACGTACACAGTATTTTCAAAACCAAGCAAAATCTGCTATGGACGGTGTAGACCAGAACTATATGCGAGAAAGCGATGCTAGAATGCCTATAAAAGATAGTGATATCCAAAGGACTTCTAAAGTCGCGTTTGGCAGTAAACCTGCCAACAAAGGAGATTAATAATAACAATGTATATAATCAAAGGAGATTATCATGGCTAATACAAATAAACCTGATGGTTTTACTCCTGCGTATCACATGTACGGTGGTGTTATTCGTCCTGCAAAAATGAGAATCGCTAGTGGTTACGGAACCGCTATTTATAGTGGTGATGTGGTTACTCTTTCTAGTGGTTACGTTCAACAAGCAGGTGCGACTGATACCCCTGTAGGTGTATTCTACGGAGTATTCTATACAGCTACTGATGGGACACCAACTTTTTCTAAAGTATGGTCAGCATCAACAGCTACCCAAGGGAGTGCCGATGCAGAAGCTCTAGTTTACAATGACCCAGGAATTGTTTACGAAGCTCAATTTACAGCTGGAACACCAGCAGTAAGCTTTATCGGTAACAAATACACTCTTTCTACAACTGCTGGTTCTTCGAACAACGGTAGGTCTAAAGAGGGTGTGACTGCAACAACATCAAGTGGTGTGGCGTTATGTGTTGGATTCGCTTCGCAACCAAGCAATGAAATAGGTGCTTATGCGAGAGGATTATTCACATTCCCAACTAATACATTTGCTGTATAATCTAAGGAGAATAAATAATGGCAATTAATAGAGCCCAACTAGTTAAAGAACTAGTACCAGGACTCCATGCTCTCTTTGGATTAGAGTATGAGAGATATAATAACGAACACGAAGACATCTTCGACACCGAAACTTCTGAAAGAGCTTTCGAGGAAGAAGTAATGTTAAGTGGGTTTGGTGAAGCACCGACTAAAGGAGAAGGAGCAGCGGTCGTTTACGATACAGCTCAAGAATCCTGGACATCACGTTTCACACACGAAACCGTAGCATTAGCATTTGCGTTAACAGAAGAAGCTATCGAAGATAACCTTTACGATACTCTTTCTTCAAGATACACAAGAGCTTTAGCTAGGTCTATGCAACAAACTAAGCAAGTGAAAGCAGCTAACGTATTAAACAATGCGTTTAGTTCTTCATATGTTGGTGGAGATGGAAAAGAGCTTTGTGCTACTGACCATCCTACTGTTGCTAACGTGGACTTAAGAAACGAGTTGTCTACAGCAGCTGACTTAAACGAAACTTCTCTTGAACAAGCGTTGATTGACATCGCTGACTTCAAAGATGAAAGAAATCTAAAAGTTAATGCTCAGGCAAGAAAACTTATCATTCCACCTGCTTTACAATTTGTAGCAGATAGACTGATGGAAACTCCTGGAAGAGTTGGTACTTCAGATAATGACATCAATGCAATCAGAAACATGGGAATGATTTCTGAAGGTTATGTTGTAAATCATTATCTAACAGATACTGATGCTTTCTTTATCAAAACTGACGTACCTAACGGATTAAAACACTTCGTTAGAACTCCTGTATCAACTAGTATGGAAGGCGACTTCGAAACTGGTAATGTAAGATACAAAGCTAGAGAACGTTACAGCTTTGGTTGGAGTGACTGGAGAGGTATCTTCGGTTCCCCTGGAGCATAATTCACTTTCGTGAAAAAATTAAGGGAGCTTCGGCTCCCTTTCTTTTTTGTTTTTAATCATGTATCATGACAAGAGTTCTAGGATTAATACAAACAATCTATCGACTGACCTAGCAGACAAGCCAAGACGATAGAATTTATTAAGGAGACTTAATATGGCAAAATCAACATTTTCAGGTCCTGTAAAATCATTAGCAGGATTTATTTCAGCAGGTAATGCTAACGTAGTTAGTCTAACTGCAGACACATCTTTAACAGTAGACTCACATGCAGGTAAAATTCTTACTTGTAACGATGCAGACGGTAAATTTACTTTACCAAGTATTGTAGCTACTGCTCCAGGAAGAGATGATGACCCTAACCAAACTAATAACTTAGGTGCTACTTTTACTTTTGTAGTAGAAACAGCAGCTACTGATATGGATATTCTTACAGATGGCACAGATAAATTTGTTGGTGGACTATATCTGGGTAAAAGCGATGCAGCAGGTAAAACATTCTTTTCAGGTGCTAGTAATGATGTTATTACCTTAAACGGTACTACTAAGGGCGGTATAGCTGGAACTATTATCAAAGTAACTGCTATTGGTTCAGCTAAGTACGCAGTAGAAGGTATAGTATTAGCTTCTGGTACTGTAGTAACTCCATTTGCTGACGCATAATAGGAGAGTAATATGAGTTCATCCGATGTAAAAGCGTCCAAGGCTTTAACAGCCACAGGACAGCTACAAGGATATATTGGTAGTGGTGCTGGAACAGCAACGAACTTAGGACCAATAAGAATTCAATCTGTTCAAGCACAAGCAAGTGCAGCAGACGCCACTATAAAAATATATGACGGAACTAGTGCAAGTGGAACTAAACTTCTAATAGAGTTTAAATTTGGTAGTGCAGCAAACGAACAGTTTGACCATTACCTTCCTAACGATGGAGTAAAGTTCAACACTGGGGCTTATGTAGTATTAGCTAATTGCGACTTTTTTGTAGCATATTACAACTAATATGGCGACCTCAGGAACTCGTGCATTTAGTTTAGATGTAGCGACCGCAATCGAAGAAGCGTACGAACTTGCAGGATTGGAAGCTCGTACGTCTTATGATGCAGTAACTGCAAGACGTTCTTTAAACATTATGTTTGCTGACTGGTCAAACAGAGGCATTCAGATGTGGGAAGTTTCTAAAGTAGAGCTTACCCTAACACAAGGAACTAACGAGTACACCCTTAATTCTTTTGACATAGATATCTTAGATGCGTATATTGAAAGAACAGAAAACAATACTGTTACCGACTACGTTTTAGATAGAGTAGACAGAAACGAATACATCAATATTCCGAACAAAGCTACACAAGCAAGGTCAACAGAGTTTTGGCTAGAAAGACTAAAAGAACCTGTTCTTCATCTTTATCCAACGCCCGAGAACTCGACAGACAAACTCGTTTACTATGTGTGGCGTAGAATACAAGATAATACCGCTCAGGTTAATGACATAGATATACCAAGCAGGTTTATGCCTTGTGTAGTTTCAGGATTAGCGTATTATCTGTGCTTGAAAAAGAACGTACAAAAACTCGCTATAATGAAGGAACAATACGAACAAGACTTAGCTAACGCAATAAGGTACGATGAAGACCGTTCACCTTTAAGACTTGTTCCAAAACATGAGTATATCTAATGGCATACGCTTCAGGTAAATATGCTTACTTTATATGCGATACTTGTGGTTTTAGATATCCATATAAAGAAGCTAGAGGTAATTGGGAAAATTTTAGAACTTGTCAAGAGTGTTATGAACCAAAACATCCTCAACTAGACCCTCCAGTTGTTTCTGCAGATGCGGAAGTTCTTTGGAAACCTCGTCCAGATGTTTCTTTACCTAAAAGTCAATTAGGGGTTATAATCACTACAAACGCAGGTAGCGGTATGACTTTTGAATCAGACCCTATAGGAACAAAGTTTGATGGATTAAGAGCTACTAGTGGTTTAGGAAGTGTAACAGTGAGCATAGCATAATGGCAGGATTTACATACAGCGGATTAAAAACAGCAGTACAGAATTATCTAGATAATACTGAAACTACGTTTGTAAGCACTTTAGATACGTTTATACAAACAACTGAAGAACGTATTTTAAAGTCTGTACAACTTCCTGTTTTTCGTAAAAATGTTACAGGAACATTAACCCAAGACAATACCTATTTATCTACACCGACAGATTTTTTATCACCGTTTAGCTTAGCTTTAATAGACGGAAGTAATAATTACAGTTATTTATTATTAAAACACGTTTCTTTTATTAGAGATTACACACCACAACAAGCCACAACTGGTGAACCTCTTTACTATGCTCAGTTCGATGAAGATACTTTTATAGTAGCTCCTACACCAGATACAAATTATTCTGTTGAACTTCATTATAACTACAGACCTAATTCATTAACTACCGTAGGTGATGATAATCAAACTTGGTTATCAGAAAATGCTCCTAATGCTATGTTATATGGTTCTTTAGTAGAAGGTGCTGTATTCATGAAGTCTGACCCTAATACAATATCTTTGTACGAACAAAAATATCAAGAAGCTTTAGCTATGCTTAAATTACTAGGTGAATATAAAGACGTTAGAGATGAAGCAAGAAACGACCAAATTAAAATAATGCCACAAGGAACAACAAATGTTTAGTGTAGATGTAAAACCAACATTAGGAACGGTTAATGTTCAAACAACAGATAATAAAGGTTTAAGTCCTGAGTATTGGACTGAAAGATTAGTAGAAAAACTTATTGGTATAAGTGATAACGCTGACCCTATGGTGAAAGCCCAAGCAGAAGCGTTTAAAGACACTATACAACAAGTTATTTTATTATATATAAAACAAGCTATAAGTAGCGATAGAGCAACAGTAGCGGGTTTATTACAAAAACAAGGTCATAAAGAAATGGCTGATATTATTAGGAGACTATAATGGCAATAACGCAAGCAATGTGTACTTCATTTAAAAAAGAATTAATGACAGCTACACATAATTTTACCGCAGCAAGTGACCAATTTAAGTTAGCACTTTATACAAGTAGTGCTTCTTTAGATGCAGCCACTACTGCATATACTTCAAGTAATGAAGTGAGTGGAACTGGGTATACTGCTAAAGGTGCATTTTTAACAAGTGTCACCCCAACAACATCAGGTACAACAGCTTTAACTGATTTTAATGATTTAACATTCAGTACTGCTACAATTACTGCAAGAGGTGCTTTAATTTATAACGAAGCAGCAACTTCAGACCCTTCAGTTTGTGTGTTAGATTTTGGTGGAGATAAAACTTCAACAGCAGGTGATTTTACAATTCAATTCCCAACAGCAGACGCTTCAAACGCTATTATAAGAATAGCTTAAATAACCTATGTCGAGTGTGACAGGTTGGGGTCGAGGTACGTGGGGCAGTGCTGCCTGGAGTACATCTTTACCTGTTGAACTAACAGGAGTTTCCGCTACAGCTTCTGTTACTAGTGTAACTATTGTAGCAGAAGCTAATATAACACTTACAGGTGTTGCAGGAACTGCGACTTTAGGTAATGAAACAGTAGCCGCTAATGCAGATGTAAGCGTTACTGGTTTCAGTCTTACTTCTTCATTAGGAAATGAAACGGTAATAGGCACAGCTGTTATTTCACCTACAGGTGTTTCATCAACAGGAACGTTAGGTAACGAAAGCGTAGTAGCTGAAGCTGTTATTTCACCTACAGGTGTTTCATCAACAGGAACATTAGGTAACGAAACAGTAACAGGCACAGCTGTTATTTCACCTACAGGTATTGCTGGAACAGGTACTTTAGGTGATGAAAGTATTGCAGCAGACGCTAATACCACAACAACAGGCAATGTAGGTACTTCCGCATTAGGTAATGCGATTACAGCAGGAGCAGCTGTTACAGGTGTTGCAGCAGTAGCATCAGTTACAAGTTTAGGTGAAGAAACTGTTACAGCAGGAGCAAATGTAGCTGTTACAGGTCCAGGACTTACTTCAACTTTAGGTACGGTTACACAAAGAACATCTAATACAATAAGTGTAACAGGTTTAGCAGGAACTTCAGGAGTAGGTTCTGTAACCCTTATAGCTAAAGCGGTTGTGGTTCTTACAGGCGTAGAAGGACAGGGTAAAGTTAAAACTATTAATATTTGGGGATTAGTAAACGATGCTCAAACACCAAGTTATTCAGATGTTTCAACAACTCAAACACCTAACTATTCAACTATTTCAGATGCACAAACACCAAATTGGAAGGAAGTTGCTTAACTATTACATAAAAAATAAGGTATAATCAAAACGGAGAACAACAAAAATGGCAAGTACATACGTAAATGACCTAAGACTTAACGAGATGGCTACTGGGGATGCTAGTGGTACATGGGGCGAAGTTACAAACACAAACTTAGAATTAATTGCTGAAGCTTTTAGTTATGGCACAGAAGCTATAACAACTAATGCTGATACGCATACAACAACTATAGCAGACGGAGCAACCGACCCTGGAAGGTCAATGTACCTTAAATATACAGGTACTTTAGATTCAGCCTGTACTATTACCATCGGTCCTAACACCGTTAGTAAAATGTGGTTTATTGAAAACGCTACTAGCGGTTCTCAAAATATAGTAATTTCTCAAGGTAGTGGAGCTAATATCACTATTCCTGCAGGAGACGTAAAAGTAGTTTACTCAGACGGAGCAGGAAGTGGAGCAGCTATTACTGACGCTTTCGCTAGTCTTAACGTAGTAGATTTAAAAGTACAAGACGATTTAACCGTAACAGATGATGCTTCTGTTGGAGGAGATTTAACTGTTACAGGTAGTATTGCAGGAACTTTATCTACAGCAGCTCAACCTAATATTACAAGTCTTGGTACGCTTACAGGTTTAACAACTACAGGCGATATTAACTTTGGCGATAACGACAAAGCCATATTCGGAGCAGGTTCAGATTTACAGATTTATCATGATGGTAGTAATAGCTATGTAAAAGATGCTGGAACTGGGGATTTATATATACAAGGTGAAGCTAATGTAAGAATAACAGATGGCGATGGAAATAAAATGTTCCTTGGTCAAAATGATGGAGAAGTCCAGTTATATTATAATGGCTTTGAAAAACTAAATACAACAAATACAGGCATAGACGTAACAGGAGCTATCAGTACCGACACAATCAATGGCGTAGGTATATCTTCTAATATATCTAACTTTTCTGAAAGCATACTTATTAGTAACGATGCAGGTACAGGTACTTTATCTAGTGCTGATAAAAATACAGGTTTAGGTTTTGAAGTATTTGATGATTTAACAAGCGGTGATAACAATACAGCTTTAGGACATCAAGCATTAACTAAATTAACAACAGGTTCTAGTAATACCGCAATAGGTATCGGTGCTTTAGATGCCAACACTACAGCAAATAATAATGTTGCTGTAGGTGCTAGTTCTTTAACAGCAAATACTACTGGTACAGCAAATGTCGCAGTTGGTGTTAATAGTTTAAACGCGAATACAACCGCAGATAATAATACAGCTTTAGGTTTCCTTGCTTTAACAGCAAACACTACAGGTGCTGGAAATACTGCTATTGGTAAAGATGCTTTAAATGCAAATACTACTGCTAGTAACAATACTGCTATTGGCTTAGATGCTTTAACAGCAAACACCACAGGTGCAGGTAATACTGTTCTGGGTGCGGTTGCAGGTATATCTGTAACAACAGGCTCTAATAATTCGTTATTTGGCTATGGAGCAGGTGACGCACTTACTACAGGTGCTTCAAATGTTTCTATAGGAGCATTTTCTCTAAGTGCTGCAACTACAGCTAGTAGTAATACAGCTATAGGAACTTCAACCTTAACAAATAACACTTCAGGTATTAATAATGTTGCAATTGGTCAATCAGCTTTAACATTAAACACAACAGCTTCTCAAAACGTAGCAGTAGGTGCATTATCATTAGATGCAAACACTACTGGTGCTAATAACGTGGCAGTTGGTTATGGTTCTTTAACCACCAATTCAACAGCAGATAACAACACCGCAGTTGGTAACTTTGCTTTAGCATTAAACACTACAGGTGGTAATAATACAGCTATAGGTTCAGCAGCTTTAGATGCTTGTAGCACAGGCTCTAATAATACAGCATTAGGTAATACAGCATTAGGAAGTTTAACAACAGCAAGTAGTATTACTGCGGTAGGTAATGGAGCAGGTTCATCATTAACTACTGGTGCTACTTCTGTGTTTGTAGGTGATGGAGCAGGAAATAGTGTAACAACTGGTACTCATAATACAATTATAGGTGCTAATGCAGGTCAAGATTTAGTAGACGGAACTTCTAATACTTTTGTAGGAGAAGAAGCAGGACAAAATGTTACTGGCGATGCTAATACATTTTTAGGTGCTTTTGCAGGTGAAAATGCTAATTCTGTAAATAATTGTATTGGTATAGGCAGAGCTGCAATGTTAGGTGTAGATGGAAGTACAACAGCCAATAATAATATAGCTATTGGTTATAACGCTATGTTGGCTGTTACTACAGGTAGTGAAAATACTGGTGTAGGTAACTTAACTTTAGACGCATTAACTACAGGTGCTAATAATATAGCTATGGGTTATAACGCTTTGTCAGAAAATACTTCAGGTACAAGAAATAATGCTTTAGGTGCGTATGCTGGAGATTCAATTACAACAGGTAGTTATAACGTAGCTATTGGTTACAGTTCATTAGGTATCAACACTACTGGAAATTCAAATACAGCCGTAGGTGATAACACCCTAGGTAATAATACAGCAAGTAACAATACTGCTATTGGTGAAAACTCAATGGCTGCTAATACATCAGGTGCAAACAATGTTGCTCTTGGATGGGCATCTTTAGATGCTAATACAACCGCAGATAACAACACAGCAGTAGGAGCAGCAGCATTATCTGCAAACACTACAGGTGCTAATAACACTTCTGTTGGTAATCAGTCATTAGCAGCAAACACAACTGGTGGTGCAAATGTTGGTATAGGTAATCAAGCTTTAGCATTAAATACCACTGGTGGTAGTAATACAGGTTTAGGAAGATATGCTTTACTTAACAATACTACAGCTAGTTATAATACAGGAGTTGGTCGTTCAGCTTTACAAGAAACTACAACAGGTGCTAACAACACAGGACTAGGTTATAGAGCTTTATATCTAAACACTACAGGTACTGGTAACCTTGCTTTGGGATATCATGCTCTTGATGCAAATACAACGGGTAGTAATAATACTGCGGTTGGTACAGGTGCATTAACATCTAATACCACAGCAAGTAATAACCATGCTTTCGGTAATGGTGCATTAGAAAGTAACACAACTGGTATTTATAACTCTGCTTTTGGTCAGTCATCTTTAAATAACAATACTGTAGGAACAGAAAATACTGCTATGGGTTTTGCTTGTATGGCAGCAAACACAACTGGAGCTGCAAATACTGCTGTTGGTTATAACGCTTTAGCTGCAAACACTACAGGTCAAAGAAATACTGCTATTGGTGACCAAGCATTAGATGCTAATACAGATGCAAATGATAATACAGCAGTCGGTTATCTATCACTATCAGCAAACACTTCAGGTGACGGAAATACTGCTGTTGGGGTAAGAGCACTGGAAGTAAATACTACTGGTGGAAATCAAACTGCCATAGGTATGGATGCTTTAGAAACTTGTACTACTGGTAGTGGTAATACTACTGTTGGTAGACAATCATTACAATATTCTACAACTGCTGCTAATAATATTGCTATGGGTTATGCTGCTGCTAGAAATGTTACAACAGGAAGTCAAAATGTTGTTTTAGGTAGAAGTTCTGGTGCAAGTTTAACAACTGGCGATTCATGTATACTTATTGGTTATGAAGCAAATGTAAGTGGTGCTTCTAATTCAGAATTAGTTATAGGTAATTCAGTTGTAGGTAAAGGTAATAATACAGGTCTTATCTATCCTCCTGGTGGTGGCGGCATTTATAATGCAGCTAACACTACTACTTGGGCACAAACTTCTGATGAAAGAATTAAAAAGAACATAAAAAATAATACAACTGGTCTTGATGTTATAAATCAAATTAAAGTTAGAAATTTTGAATATAGAACTGAAGATGAAATAACAGAAGTACCTAGTGAAGCAGCTATTGATAAAGAAGGCGTACAACTAGGAGTTATAGCTCAAGAAATTGAAACAATTTTACCTGACGTAGTTACTGAAGAGTCAACAGGTGTTAAATCTGTAAACCCAGATAATATAACTTGGTATTTGGTAAACGCAGTAAAAGAACTGTCTACTCAAGTAGATGAATTAAAAGCCGAAATACAAACTTTAAAAGGAGAATAATTATGGCACAAACAGTAACAGAAGTCCTCACAGCAGGAACTGATAGCGTAAACTTAATTGACGGTGTAAAAGCTGGAACTTGGAGCGTTGAAGGAATGACACAAGCTGAAATAAATGAGATGGTTCAAAGAAACGTAGACCATTTAGAAACTATTTTAGAATATGCACCTGTCGATTCAGCTGACGAAACTCCAGATGTAAAAGGTGCAGCAGATAGTAAAAAAACTACTCACGTTGCAGCTATTGCTACTGGTAAAGCATACATATCAGCAAATAGTTAAGTTTAATAAACCATCACCTAAGGAGGTGCACTAATGCAAAAAGAAGAAAACAAAGCCGTCATTGGCGATAACGAAATTCTAGAAACAGAAATGACTGAGGAGCAAAAATATTTGGCTAATCAAATAACTGATTTAAGAAATAAAAAAGCTAAAATCCAATTCGATTTAGACCAAATACAAGCAGCCCTAACTGTTTTTGAAAACACTTTTATAGCTTCAACAAAAGAGGAAGCAGATAAAGTTCTAGATAAAAAAGAGGAGAAATAATGACTAAGTATATGTATTTATTGTTACCTATTTTTATAACATCTTGTGCAAGTGTAGGAGCTGTTATAGATGGAGGTAAAGACCTTACGATGAGTGTTGTAGATTCAACTGTAAAAACAGCAGGGAAAATGACTAACGCTGTTTTAGATGATGTTAGTTCAGTTGTTGATACTGTAGGTGATTCTGTAGGTGAAGTAGTTGATACTGTAGTAGAAGAAATCGACGAACAAACTAATGAACTTCAGAATCCTGAAGAAGAAAAACAGGAGAAATAAATGGCAGATTTAATTATGTGGATAACATCCATTGTTACTATTGCTTCTATTGTAGCTGCTTCAACACCTACTCCGAAAGATGATGTTTGGATAGGTAAGTTGTATAAGTTTATAGACTTATTAGCCTTGAACATAGGAAAAGCAAAGGAAAAATAATGCCTACTGTCAAGGACGCATTAGCAGAGCTTAACGCACATGAAAGAGAGTGTGCTATTCGTTACGAGTATATAGAAAAACGTCTAGACGAAGGCTCTGCAAAATTTAAAAGATTAGAAATGCTCCTTTGGGGAATATACCCGTTTATAGTAGGTTCAATCATTCTTACTAAGTTTCTATAGGAGGATTACGTGCCTCTTCAAAAGCTTTTATTTAAACCAGGAATAAATAAAGAAGCAACTGATTACGCTAGTGAGGGTGGTTGGGTAAATTCTAATTTAGTTCGTTTTCGTAAAGGTTTACCAGAAAAAATAGGTGGCTGGGTTAAGGCTAGCACTAACACTTTTAAAGCTACAGGACGAGCACTTCATGCTTGGGTAGACCTGCAAGGAACTAAATATTTAGGGTTAGGAACTACTTGGAAATATTATGTCGTAGACGGTTCATCTTTTAATGATGTAACGCCAATACGTTCTACCACAGCTGCAGGAGACGTGACGTTTGCTGCAACTAATGGTTCTTCAACTATTACCGTAACAGACACTGCACATGGAGCTGTTGCAAATGATTTTGTTACTTTTAGTGCAGCAGCTTCTTTAGGCGGCAATATAACAGCCGCAGTTTTAAATCAAGAATATCAAATTGTTACTGTAACAACAAATACATATACCATTGTAGCTAAAGATACTAGCGGAACAGAAGTTAGTGCAAACAGCTCAGATACTGGAAATGGCGGCAGTAACACAGTAGGTACTTATCAAATAAACGTGGGACTTGATGTTTACGTTCCTTCTACAGGTTGGGGTTCTGATTACTGGGGAGCAGGAACTTGGGGTAGTGTTTCACCACTAGACGCCGCTAATCAGTTAAGGGTTTGGTCTCATGATAATTTTGGCGAAGACTTAGTTATAAACGCACGTGGAGCAGGTATTTTTTATTGGGATGAAACTAATGGAGTGGAAACAAGAGCTGTTGCTTTATCTGATTTATCAGGAGCTAACTTAACCCCCACATTAGCCTTACAAGTTATGGTTTCGGATGTAGACAGACACGTCATTTGTTTCGGAGCAGACCCTATAAACGATTCAGGCACAGCTAGAACAGGAGCAATAGACCCTATGTTCATAGCTTGGAGCGACCAAGAAAACGTAGAACAATGGGAACCGTTGTCTACTAATACAGCAGGTTCGTTTAGACTTTCAGCAGGTTCTGCAATCGTTGGAGCTGTTAGAGCAAGACAAGAAACACTAATATGGACAGATACGTCGTTATATTCTATGACTTTTGTTGGTCAGCCTTTTACTTTTTCAATTAATTTAGTTAATGAAGGAGTTGGGTTAGTTGGACCTAACGCTATGATAAACACACCTAAGGGAGTGTTTTGGATGGATAAAAAAGGTTTTTACGCGTATTCGGGAAGTATACAACAACTCCCATGTACTGTAGATAACTATGTATTTTCTGATTTAAACCAAACACAAAGTTATCAGATATTTGGTTTTGTAAATAAAGCTTTTGATGAAGTAGGTTGGTTTTATTGTTCTGCTGATAGTAATGTTATCGATAGGTATGTTACTTATAATTACGAAGAAAACATATGGATGATAGGAAACCTTTCTAGAACTTGTTGGTTAGACGAAGGCATTTTTAGTGACCCTAAAGCAACGTATACAACTAACTACACAGGTTATTTGTTTAATCACGAAACAGGTAATGATGACGACGGTTCAGCAATGACTAATGTTTTTATAGAATCTGCTGATTTTGATTTAGGTGAAGGAGACCAATATCAAGCTATTAGTAGAATAATTCCTGATGTTAAATTTACAGGTTCAGGCAGTACAGGAGCTGACGGTCAAACAGTAGACATAGTTTTAAAAAGAAGAAACTTTCCTGGAGAAGAACTTACTACCGCAGTTACAAGTGCCTGTACTTCTGTAACGACTAAAATAGATACAAGAGCTAGAGGAAGACAAGCTGTGCTAAGAGTTCAATCTAATGACACTAACACCAACGATACAGGAATGGGTTTTAGACTAGGGGCAACACGTATAGATATTAAACCTGATGGAATGCGATAATGTCTAAATTATTAGAAACAAAACTTCCTGTAGCTATAGGACCCATTACTTCAGAAATTTTCAATAGATTGGTTAGGGTTTTAGAGTTAAGTTTAAATAAGGTTGATGTTAATTCAACTATAAATGTTAATGAATCACAAAGGAATATAAACCAATTTAATAGTGGCGACCTTATTTGGAATTTAAGTACACAACAACTACAGTTATGGACGGGAGAACAATGGTCAGATATTTATTCGGGAACAGAAAAAGGAGTTCAGGGAGTAGCGTCTCTTGGGCAAGTAAGTGTGTCAACTGGTGGAGACACAACAGTAAAAATATTGTAAGAGGTGACACTATGGATTTAAAAAAGCTACAAGAAGAATTAACTTTTGACGAAGGATGTATAGATAAAATATATCTAGACCATTTAGGATATCCTACGTTTGGAATAGGACATTTGATATTAGAAACAGACCCTGAACACGGACAAGACGTAGATACACCTGTTTCTAAAGAAAGAATAGATGAATGTTTTGAAAACGATATACAAAACGTTATAAACGATTTAGATAGAAACTTAGTTTGGTGGAAAGATTTACCAGAAGATTTACAAAGAGTTATGGCTAATATGTGTTTTAATTTAGGTATTACAAGGTTACTAAAATTTAAAAAGTTTTTAGGTGCGATGGAAGACCGTAACTGGGATAAAGCCGCAGTTGAAATGTTAGATAGTCGTTGGGCTATACAAGTAGGTCCACGAGCTATAAGATTAAAAGATAGAGTTTTAAAGCAAGGAGAAAACTTATGATGAAAAGAGCAAAAGGCTATAAAAGAGGTGGAGCAATCAAAAGCTCAAAATACAAAAAGAAAGGTGGTTCTAAGAAAAGAACAATGAAAAGAAAATCTTCTAAAAAGAAGTAAGTGCCTCATCTTATAAGCAATATCCCACATTTTAAATGCTGGGTACGTAGAGAATTTACCGCAAATCATTCTAGATATCACGGCGAGTTTCTTCACGCTATTGCTTTCGCAGTAAACACAATACCAGATAGGTCGTTAAGTTTTCAAGTTGTTTTTACAGGTTGTGAAACTGAATACGACGATTGGGACGAAGGTAATATACACGGCGGTGCCATGTGGGCACGTATGCCGATTCAAGGTCTAATAGCTGACATACCTGTAGAGGAATGGGCGGTTCCTATGGAAGACCATTTAGCACAGCCTTGGGATTGTGAATCTAGGGAACACTCAGTAATTGTTATGGATAGGGTTAGTTCTAGTCCATGGCTTTGCAAAATTGACGGAAAGTTTTATACTGGTAAGTATATGTTTACAGTAGATTATACAAATAATGCTATTGCAGACTGTCCTGCACAACACAAACAGTCTCATGTATTATATATAACAGAAGATTGTGAATGGAAAGGTAACTTAGTTGCTTTACCAAATAACAGAGTAAGGGCTACAAGTCCTGCTTTATGGGTAACTGGTGAAGGTGCTCCAGATTTTGTTCCATCACAACACGTGCATTCTGCAGAAGGGCATGAAAGTTATTTAGACCCTTCTATAACTTTTAATAATTTATACGAGGATTAATTATGGCAGCAAAGAAAAAATCAAGTAGCAAGTACCACACTACTAAAGACGGTAGACGTGCTAAGAAAGGTTTATGGTATAACATAAACAAAAGGAAAAAAGCTGGAACAAGTAGACCAGGAAAAGGAACGGTCAGTGATAAAGCTATAAAGCGTTCTAGAAAAACAACTAAGAAAAAAGTTACTAGGAAAAAGAAATAATGCCTAGGAAAAAAGAAAAGTCAATAAAACGTACCACTAAAGGCAAAGGAGCTAATTACAGACCTACTAAAAAAGGTGCGGGCATGACTAAAAAAGGTATTGCTGCATATAAAAGAAAAAATCCTGGTTCTAAATTAAAAGGAGCTGTAACAGGTAAGGTTAAAAAAGGAAGCAAAGCCGCAAAAAGAAGAAAGTCTTACTGTGCTAGAAGTGCAGGACAAATGAAAAAGTTTCCTAAAGCAGCAAAAAACCCTAACTCAAGATTACGTCAAGCACGTAAAAGGTGGAAATGTTAAATGGCTAAAAAAGCACCTGATGCCTTTGTATATAATGCAACACTAGAACGTATTGTAGACGGTGATACTTTTGATTGTTGTTTAGATTTAGGTTTTGATGTTAAGTTACATAAACAACGTGTCAGACTTGCAGGCATAGATACACCTGAATCAAGAACACGAGATAAAGCAGAAAAAGTATTAGGTCTTGCAGCTAAAGAAAGACTAAAAGAACTTTGTGTAGGAAAAATAAAAGTAAAATCATTAGGTAAAGGCAAGTATGGTCGTATATTAGGAATACCTTATACTGAAAAAGGTAAAGATATTTGTGAAATGCTTATAAAAGAAGGTCATGCCGTAGAGTATCACGGCGGCACTAAAACTAAAGTCTGGGGTGATTATTAATGGATTCTGCTGTTACTTTAATACAAGAAGTTGGTTTTCCAATAGCAGCAGCAGGTGCATTAGGTTGGTTTATATATAAACTTATAATGCGTATTGTAGACGGTATGGAAAGTAAGTTAGACGTAGTTGACGAAAAAGTTGCTGGTCAAATAACTCAGTTAGAGGAAAGACTAGGCGGTAAACTTGATTCACAACACGGTATTTTAGTAGCCTTGATAGACAGAATTAGAAGTCTTGATAATGAAATCATAAGACAAGATACTATGATTAAAACTATACTAGGAGTTCCTCATTTAATAAACCAAGATAAAATAGCTAAAGCGGATAGAGAAGACCAAAGAAAAGATTAATGAAAAAAGTATATATAACAGAGTTTAGAGTAGGAGATACCATATACGACGGTCCTTTTATATGTGCAAACAGTTTTGAAGAAGCAGACTTAGAAGCAGAAGCTTATGGTGTAGTTATTGTAGCAGAAGCTAAAGTAATTGTGGGTATAGACGGCACTGAAGAAAAAGAAAGAATTTTGCATTAGGAGGAACTTTAATGGGAAAACGAAAAACATCCGAACAAGAAAAAGATAGAATACTTTGGACTATTATGGTTATTGGAATAATTTTAATTATTGGTATTTTTGTAGAAAATATTAAAGCAGACCAAATAGTTCATAAATTCAAATCTCCAAGTTTTAATGGCGTTGGTACATCCTCACATTACCTAACCATAGAAAACCAAGAGTTTTCTCGTAAACTAACAATAAAGGAAGAAATAAAAGCATTACAAGAAGAAATAGAAAGAGAAAAAGAAAATAGTACATTAGCTAGATTCATGAGGAATCTTGAATCGAGAGTTTACGCAGAACTTTCTAGACAGCTTGTAAATAACCTCTTTGGTGAAACACCGTCTGATTCAGGTACAATAACTCTTGAAGGCAACACTATCGAATATACAAGTGATGGTGTAACACTAACACTAAAGATTACTGAGGCGGATGGGACAATTACGGAGATTACAATTCCTATTGGTACTTTTACTTTCTAGTTGTTCTATATTAGACCAAGTTGAAGATACGTACGAACATAGGTTTCAAAAACATAACGTTGTAACTATACAAGATTTACAATCTGTCGATTTACGTAATGTAGCTATTCCTAAAGTAAGTCCTGTTGTTGCTGTATATCCTACAGCTTTTACAGACCAAACAGGTCAGCGTAAAAGCAATAGTGAATTTGCTTTATTCAGTACAGCTATAACACAACAACCTAACGCATTACTTATTCGTGCATTAAAACACGCAGGTAACGGTGATTTTTTTAGAGTTGTAGAAAGAGTAGGTTTAGATAACCTTACAAAAGAAAGACAGCTTATACGCTCAGCTAGAGAACAGTTTGCTAGTGATGAAGAAAAGAAAAAACAATTAGCTCCCTTGTTGTTTGCAGGTATTTTAATAGAAGGAGCTGTTATTAGTTACGAAGCTAACCTAGAGTCTGGAGGTGCGGGAGCTAGATACTTAGGTATTGGAAACAGTATTCAATACAGAGAGGACAATATAACAGTTAGTTTACGTATGGTTTCTGTAGCTACAGGCGAAGTCTTATTAGAAGTTTTAAGTCAAAAAACTATATTTAGTTACGGTAAATCAGAAGATGTCTTTAGGTTTATAGAAGCTGGAACAGAACTAGTAGAAATAGAATTAGGTAATGCTAGAAATGAATCTTCTACTATTGCTTTAATGAAAGCTATAGAAGGTGCTGTACTAGAAATAGTAAAACTTGGTTACGACAAAGGTTACTGGGTTTTACAAAATAAAGAAAACGAGGTAGAATGAGATTATGATGATGAAGAAGTGCATACAGTTTATGTTATGTCTTGCTTTATTTCCTCTGTACGCGGCGGATAATGAGATATATGTAGACCAGTCTGGAACTGGAGCAAACATAGATTTAGAACAACTCGGTATATCTAATATTATTGGTGGACTAAACTCAACCGCAGGTAGCGTAAATCCTTTTGATTTAGACGGAACAAGTATGACTCTTGACATCAACATGATTGGTGCAACTAATAAGTTTCTCGGTGATATATTCGCTGACAGTTTTACTGGTTTTTATGAATTCACAGGTGGGACTAACAGCTTCACAATACAGGTAGACCCTACCGACACCTACAGTTCTGATAGCTCTAACCAAAACGTACAAGTTACAGGTAGCGGTAATACTTTTACTTTAAATCAAGGAACTACAGCAATAGCAGCTTCTCTTGACTTAGATTGGATTATTCAGGGGTCTAATAATACTGTTACATCAAACATTAACATCGATAACGCTACAAACTATATGGATATAGACGGTTCAGATAACACCGTTACTTATACAGGCACAGGCGTAAATGCATCCGCAGGTGGTTATTTTTATTTAGACCATACTGGAGGTTCAAGAACATTTAATATTCAACAACTAAGTACGCAAGATAATGACTGGCTTAAAATTATTTCAGTCGGTGGCACTGCTTCTTCTACTGTGTGTGTCATTCAAAACGACCAAGGCACTAGCACAAGCTGTTGATATTGGAGACATATCTGAACTAAACGGTTCAGCACAAATAGTAAGAGACAAGTCATACGACGCTAACCTAAAATTCGCTATACAAAGTAATGACGAAGCTATTACTAAAGATGGCAGAATGGCTATCACCTTTCTTGATGATTCTGTAGTAAAATTAACTGAACACTCGCAATTACTTATAGATGAATATATTTATGACCCAGACCCTAGTAAATCTAAAATGGCTATCACCTTTGGTTTGGGTACGGCTAGATTTATTACTGGTAATCTAAACCGTATAGATAAACAAAACATTCAACTTAAAACACCCACAGCTAATATTGCAATTAGAGGCACAGATTTTACTGCTACAGTAGATGAGCTAGGACGTAGTTTGATTATACTGCTCCCTGACGCACTAGGTCTTTCTAGTGGTGAAATAGAGGTGGTAACAGCTATGGGTACGGTTGTCCTTAATAAACCGTACGAAGCAACTACTGTTAGTGTATTCGAGTCTGCACCAACAAAACCTGTTATCTTAGATTTAACCTTAGATGTTATTGACAATATGCTTATAGTTACACCGCCTAAAGAAGAACAACGTATAGAAGAAGAAACCACAACTGTTCAAACAGATAGTGTTTTAGATTTTAATGACTTAGATATTGATTACTTAGCAGAAGATTACTTAGCAGAAGATGAACTAGAGTTTACAGAACTAGATATAAATTATCTTGACGTAAATTATTTAGAAGATTTATTAAATGTTCTAGATGCACTAGCTATAGCAGAGGAAGAAGATGTACTAGCACAAGCTACAAGTACACAAATAACAGGAACATCATTAGGCAAAGACCCAGATACTCAAATAACAACATTAATAACAGGAAATGTAATTAGTTTACGAAGACAAGTAAACGAAAGCGTAAGAGTGGATTTGAACGGTAGTGATGCGTATACCGTAATTTTGATACAAGACGGAGTATCTAATATAATCAAAGTGAACGGAGGAAGCGATAGTGTTATAACTATTACGCAAAACGATGGATGAAAAAACTTCTTATAATACCCTTACTATTAATTCTAGCACTGCCTTTAGTATTTCAATCAACACCTACAGAAATATTAAAACTTAAAGTATTTGATACATTTATAAAACAACAAGAACCTTCTGGTAATTTTGTTATTCTTAATATTACAGAAGAAGATGTAGAACGTGAAGGCGGTTACCCACTGCCTAGAAAAAGATTAGCGGACATACAATTAAAAATATTAGGCAAAGGAGCTCTTGGTGTTGGTTGGGTAATTAGTTTTCCACAGCCTGATAGACTTATAGGTGATGAAGATTTTGCTAGGTCTTTAGGTTATGCTCCTAGTGTTATTGCTATGTTTGAAACACCTAATAATAAATACCCTAAAACTACAGGAACTGTAATAAAGGGTGAAGATATCGGTGGTATACTAACACAGGGAGTCAAGGAAAATTTCTACGCCTACGAAGATATACTACAAGGAATTGCCAGTGCTCCCACCGAAGTAGACCAACTAGTTAGACGAGTTCCTTTACTATTACGAACACCTGATGGTTGGGTAGCTTCTTTCGGCACACAAATATATAAAGCATTATTCGGTGTAAAAAGCTACATCATAACTACAAATGAAAACGGTATACAAGAAATAGCTATACGAGGTATACCGCCTGTCAAAACAGATAGTCTTGGTCGTAAATGGGTTAGTTGGGTAGATACACCACAAACAAATTTACAAGAAATGGATGTAAACGGTAAGTTTGTGTTTGTAGGTGTAACCGCTAACGGCGTTATGCCACAGGTTGCTACACCAGTTGGTTTACTAGAACCACATAAAATACAAGCAGCACTAGCAGAGTCTCTTTTAATTCAAGATAGTCCTTTTATACCAGATTACGCCCTAGCTTTAGAACTACTTATTTTCATAGCGTCTGTAGGGCTCGTATGGGCGTTTATAAGCTATTTAGGGATAACTTGGGGTATAAGTCTAGCTTTACTTACGATGGGTTTAACGGGCTTATACGGTTATTACACGATATCTACAGGTGTTTTAATAGATGTTACGTGGTCTTTAGTTTCACAATTTATTACTGGAGCTATAGCTTTCTACCTACGTTTTAGAGAACAGTATAAACTAAGACAACAAATCAAGAAACAATTTGAGCATTACTTAGACCCACGACAAGTTAAACGTTTACAAAAAGACCCAAGTTTGTTAAAACTAGGTGGAGAAAAAAGACGTTGTACATTTTTATTCACAGACGTCAGAGGTTTTACAGCACTTTCAGAAACATTACCACCAGAAGAAGTAACTAAGATTATGAACAAAGCCTTAACTATACAGTCAGACGCAGTACAAAAACATGGCGGTATGGTAGATAAATATATCGGTGATGCAATGATGGCTATATTTAATGCACCAATGGATTTACAACACCACGAACACATAGCTGTTACTTGTGCTAAAGAAATACAAGATAATATTATAAAAGCAGATATCGGCGTAGCTATTGGAGTAGGAGTTAATACAGGAGAAGCAGTTATTGGCAACATGGGTAGCGATACTAGGTTTGATTATTCAGCTATAGGAGACGCTGTAAACACAGCAGCTAGGCTAGAGTCTGGAACTAAAGAAGCAGGTGTAGACATACTAATAGGCGAAGAAACTGAAAAATATTGTGGGGTACAGTTAAAAGCATTAAAACCAATAAAAGTAAAAGGTAAACAAAAACCTTTAAAAATATACACTTTTTGATATATAATCAGTATATCAGCCATTGTGCTGCAGCTTACGGGGTGAGCTTTAACTCGCAAATACGTGGCAACACGCTGGAGAAACAATGACTGGAGTAGATAAGAAGACATATCTGAAGAAAAAAGGGAGCCGTTCGGACTTCTACATATATACGTCTAAAGGAAAGAAAATAAAATCAAGGAGCCGTTTCTAATGGCTTTAACTGAATTAAAGACAACAGATAATTTTACATACACAGATGTTTGTGAGTTCCTAGAACATAAAGAAAATAAACTTAATTTTCAAAATAAAGTAAAACAATTTGAAAAAGCTTTAGCAGACTACGCAACAGAAATTAATCAAGATAAAGACTTACCCGCTTATCAAGGATATGAAGAAGGCTATGTTAAACATAGTTTTGCAGACGGTCAATACATAAGAGCTATTACTATGCCTAAAGGAATGGTTATAGCAACTAAAATACATAACCAAAACCACCCGTTTTTTGTAATGAAAGGCAAGTGTTCTGTATATAGTGAAAAAGGAACAGAAACTATAGAGGCTCCGTATCACGGAATAACTGATTCAGGAACAAAAAGACTTTTATATATACACGAAGAATGTGTTTGGGTGACTGTGCATTGTACAGATAAATTAACTTTAGCAGAAGTGGAAGAAGAATGTATTGCTAAAGACTTTGAAAAAGAATTTTTACCAGTCGATACAAAACAGATAGATAAACTTATCGACCAAATAAGGAGCATATAGTATGGCATGGGTAGCAACAGCAATAGTAGGAGGAACGCTTTTAGCAGGAAAAATTCAGTCTAATAGAACAAAAGACCCTAAAGCTGCTATTGGAAGTGGAACAGCTCCAACACTACAACCTGGAGAGGGAGGAGGGTTTACACCGATTGAAGGAAGTGAGTTAAATACTTTTGGCGATTTCGAATATGAAAATATGGCTGAACCTGAACTAGACCAAGAAGCTCAATTACTAGCTATGTTACAACAAGCAGGAGTAAGTCCTGAAGAATTAGGTATAACAGGTCTTGCTTTTGGAGGAAAAATTGACCATAAAGCAAATGGTGGTGGGATAGGTGCTTTGTTGTCAAATAAAGAAGAACTAGAAAAACTAAAAGAAATGATAACAAGTTTACCAGACCGTCCTAACACGGATGTGATAGATTTTACTTCTATTGAAGAACCTGACTTAGGTGATATTATGGTAGAACAATTAGAAGTTGATGCTGGAAGTTTAGTTCCTAGTATTGACCCGCCCGACGTACCTTTAACAGAAGTACCTACAGGTCTTGAAAATATGAAAATAGGGGTAGAAAATTTTGCTGAAGCGAATCCTCAACTATTTAACGCAGGTATAGGAGCCTTAGGACAAGTTTTAACAGCTTTATTAGTAGACATGCCTGAACCTAAAGGCAGTATGGTTAGAACACAAACACTTCCAGGAAATGCAGCAAGAAGAAGAAACCAATTACAAAATATATCACCTATAGGTGGCTCAACTGTTGACTTCGCAGCTGATGGCAAAGTATTACAAAGACCAATGTTTATGCCTAACGGAGGTCCTATGAACGGTCCAGGTGGTCCAAAAGATGATTTAATACCAGTAATGGCAAGTAACGGAGAGTATATGTTATCAAAAGCGGCAGTAGATGCGGCAGGTGGCGGCAGCCATGCTAAAGGAGTTGCTGTCTTAGATAAATTTAACAAAATGGGAAATAAGAGATATGGCGTCTAGAGAAGAACAAGAATATTCCAGTCAAGCCCCCGCCCCCTATATAGGGCAGTTTTTACAACAGGATATATTTCCTTTTGCACAACAGTTTTTAAGACAACAGTTCCAAAACTTAGGCGAAGCTGATTCAAGTCCGTTTACTTATACAGGGCAAAGGGTTGCTGATTTTGACCCTAGAGAACTGTATGGTATGGAACTTGCTGATTCAGCGATTGGTAGTTACAGACCGTACTTAGGTGCACAAGCTGATTTACTAGACGAAGCGGCAGGGATATCTAGAGGAGCATTAGCTAGAGGACAAGATGAAATAACCGCAGGACTAGGTGCTGGTAGAGGATTAGCAGGTTTAGGTGCTGACCTTACTAGAGGAGCTACGTTTGACACAGCAGGTAGAGATTTATTAGCAGGAGCACAACAAAGACAATCAGGCAGAGGTCTTATAGAAGGAGCAAGGTTCGGTCAATCAGGCAGAGGTTATCTACAAGGTGGAGTGCCTTCGTTTAGTGAAGCACAAGCATTAACAAGAGCAGGAGCACCTAATTTAGATTTAGCTAGAATGGAAACAGCAGCAGCTAGACCACAGTTCGGTGGTGCTAGGGCTGGTTTTGCAGGTGCTAGAGCAGAAACTTTAGGAGCAAGACCAGATTTTAGAGGTGCTACAGGAACATTAGGTAGAGCAGAACAAACAGGTTATGGTTCTGCAGGTAGTTTTGACCCCAGAGGTATAGCAAGTTTTTATAATCCTTTTGAAGAAGATGTAGTACAACAAACATTAAAAGACGTTAGAGAAGGATTAGCTAAAAGTGATATGGGTCTTAGAGACGAAGCTGTTAGCGGAGGAGCTTTCGGCGGTTCAAGGTCAAGATTAAGACGTGACGAACTAGCAGAAAATGTTGCAAGAGGAGCAGCAGAACAAGTAGGGGCTATTCGTAGTGGTGGTTATTCTGACGCGGCTAATAGAGCACAACAAGCATTCGAAGCACAACAACAAAGACAAGCAGGTCTTGCAGGATTACAATCTAATATAGCAGGACAGCTAGGCGGTTTCGCAGGTCAAGAAGCACAAACTGCATTAGGCAGAGCTTCGCAGTTAGGTAATCTAGCAGGTCAAGAAGCAGGATTAGCAGGTCAAGAATCTCAAGCAGCATTAGCAAGAGGCAGACAGTTTGGCGACCTTTCTACAACAGAAGCTCAAAACCAATTAGCTAGAGCTTCACAACTAGGAAGTTTAGAAGCACAACAAGCACAAGCTAAATTAGCAACAGGTCAAGCGTTAAATGCTTCTGAACTACAAGCTATACAAAACGCTATGAATAGAGGTCAAGCACTTAATACGCTAGACCAACAACAATTCGCTAACCAACTACAACAAGGACAACAACTATCTAATATAGACCAACAAAGATTCGCTAGTCAGTTACAACAAGGTTCACAACTGGGTGCATTAGGTCAACAACAGTTCGGTATGGGACTACAAGGCGGTCAAGGATTAGCAGGACTAGGTCAACAAACAGCAGGTGCGTTAAGTGGTTTCGGTAGTCAATACGGTGGAATGGCGAGTTTATTACCACAACTACAACAACAAGATATTCAATCAATGATGGGTATGGGCGGACTAGGTAGAGGTAGACAACAGTCGCTAATGGACTTAAATTACCAAAACTTCGTAGGTCAATACAACTTACCTATGCAAACATTACAAAACGTTGGAGCACTTACAGCTTCTCTTGGACCTATGGCGGGTGGTTTCGGTTATGCAGGTGGTGCACCGACTACTAATTATAACTATACCCCATCAGGAGTTATGGGTGGCGGAATAGGAAGTTTTAGTTTTCCAACAAACCCTAACTTAGGTACATATCAAAATACAGGTCCTGGAAGTCTTCAAAATATGAATCAAGGAAAATATCAAAACTTTGTTCAACCTATGAAAGGTCCTGGAAGTTCTCAAAACCAACCTATGATAGCAACCTTAGATGTTCAACCTCAATTAAAAGCAGGTATTGGAGGTTTATATGGCTAAGTACAATCCTTTCCCAACGTTCGGAGGTAAAAACGGCATTGCAGGTATAACACCTGTTAAGTTAGCCCCGACTCAAATGAGGTTTCCAACGGCTCGTGGACCTGTTAGACGTGCACCTGAGCCAGACACATTAGAAAAAGTAGCACCGTTATTACCGTTACTTTTTGACGGTATTGGTTCAATGTTTAGTGGTAAACAAAAAGCACCTATGAACAGAGAGGCTTATTTAAAAAGTATAGGTGCTGATGTAGAAGACCCAACTAAATTACAAAGTGCACAAGCCGACGCTTATACTTTATTTGGACCACAAGAAGAAAAAGACGGTTTTGGTTTTGATGATATTTTTGATATTGTAGCTGCTAGTCAATTAGGTAGAGGTGCGAGTGATTTTGCAAAAAACACTGTAGCTTTAAACAGAGCTAAAGAACAAGATAGATTAACAAGAGAAGGAAGACGAGCAAGTTTTATACAAAAACAAGTATCACCTGATGCCTTCCAATTCTTAAACTTACAAGATACTAATAAAGCTAAAACAGGTGTTGTAGATATACGTCCAGGATATTTTGATAAAGAAACAGGTCAAACTTATATAAAAGACCCTGATAATAAAGACGCTAATGATTTTGGTTTTGTAGTAGCGGGTCAAAATTGGATAGACCCTGCTAAATTAGCTACTAGTGGTTCAACAGGTATTGATATTTACAAAGACCCTCAATATACCGAGCTTGTAAAAACTAATGCAGAAATAACTGCTAAAGACAGTGCGGTTATGGGAACATTAAACGTTGCTAATAACACAATAGAGATGTTAGACGAAGCTATTAAAGACCCTAGTAAAGCACCGACAACTGTTGTTTCTTCTTTAATGAATATGGGTAATAGTGCATTAACTAACTTTGACCAAATAGCTTCATTAAACGGTAATCGTGACCCTCTAACATATTTCAGTGCTGATGACGCAGGTGGTAGTATGTTTATAGGTAGAGGAGATAACGCTAGAGAATTATATATAGCTCTTAAATCAGGAGACGAAGAACAAATAGAACGAGCTACGGCTAATTTTGAAAACGCAACAGGAACAAACCTTAGACAAGTTATGGGTCAAGCTGCTTACGCTAACGTAGCAACTAGAGCAAATTTTTTACAATTAGCTTATATGGCAGCGGCAGCAAACGGTCAAACAGGTAGAACGCTTTCTGATAAAGACTTAGCACATCATTTGAATATAGTTGGTTTTGGTTCAACACAAGACCCTAAAGTATTGAAAGACAACTTAATACGTTTTGTTGATACTTTGGTTGGTGGAGCAGATGACCAAACACAAGTAGCTATTCCTAGAAACGGGTTACAACGTTACAATATGAATGACGAAACATTTCAGTCTATTGTTACTATGTATTATAATCCGTTGATAGGAAAAGACGCATCAGGAGCAGATACGCCTCAATGGTTAAACCACAGTGCTTATACTTACAAACCTTTTTACGAAAGATATAAAGGTGTAGGAGCAGTAGACCAGTGGCAAAAACACGACACAATGTTTTACGATAGAAAAACAAAAGGCTCAGCTAATTTAACGTCGCCTGTAAATCCATCTATAGAGCTAGATAAAGACTTAAAAGAAATAGAAAACTTATATTAATGGCTATTACGCAACAACAACTTGATGAATTTAAAGAGATGCAAGAAAAGTATGCTCTTGACTTATCAAAACAGACATTAAAAGATAACCCTAACGTTACCTACGGTCAGTTGTTGTCCCCTATGGAACTGAAAGTAGCCGCAATCATGTATAGTCCTGAACTTAAATCTAAAGCTGAAGGTATTTATTCGTCAGAAGATATGGTAAGAATAGAGAATACTATTGAATGGCAAAACAGAGTTGCTCCGTACAATAGAGCACCTATCGAATACGATATGTACGAACGTCACCCTGAGTATATGAAACAGCTTGACTATTTTAATAGTCCAGAAGGCAGGGAAAGAACTAATTTAATAAAAACACGTGGTAATTACCCTGATACGTATGAGCCCTTTAAACCTACGGAACCGATTGGATTAGAAAAAGCAAAAAAGATAGCGGCTCTTGGTTTTGACCCTGCTAATGAATTAAAATTTGAAACGTTTAAAGATGGCGTCGGCTTTAGAACGAAATTAGCGTTCGCACCTAGAAAAACAACAACAGAAGATTTTAAAAAACTAGGTGAACAATACGGTTTAACAGGAGAATATAGATATATAAACCCCAGTGACCCTTCGCTAGGTTTAGCATTTAAGCCTGAAGGCTCTGATGATTTCCAATTATTAAATACACCGTTTATGACTGATGAAGATGTGTATAATTTTGTTGTACAAGAGTTTCCTGCCATAGCGGGAGACATTGCTTTAACAGTTTACGGCAGTAAAAAGTTTACTAGTCCTTTTGGTTTAAGTGATAAAGTAAGGGGTAAAGTTGGTAAAGTTTTAGGTTTGTCTGGTTTATCAGCAGCAGGTGCAGCAGGTGGAGACTTTTTACGTTTAACTGCTGGATTAGCAATGGACGCTCACGATAGAGATTTCGATGAAATATTAAAAGAGTCAGGAATGATTGGTGCGTGGGCGTTTGGCGGTACTGCAGTTATAAGTGGAGCAGCACAAACAATACCTAAAATTTGGAAAATGATTACAGGTAAAGATGTACCCCCTAGTTTTTATGAAAAGATAGATGATGCTATGCAAGAAGCTAGAGCACAAGAACGAGGAGACGGAGCATTGGCTTCTGGAATACTTTACGGTGATGCAATATCAGTAAAAGAAATTAACGACCAAATAAACGATTTAGCTAACCGTTTTGATGTAGAGTTAAAAAACTACAACCCTACAATAGCTTCGGCTGCTGGCACACAAGGTGCTGCTGATTTAGAAACATTGTTTTTAAAATACGCAGACGACAAAGATTTAAGAGCTTTTTACAAACAAGTAAAAATAGGCAACCAAGAAGTTATTGACCGTTTCATACAAACATTAAACGAAAAGATAGGACCTTCGACATTAGGAGGTGCTACAGGTTCTACTGTTGGTGCGGGTATTAGAGAACTAGCTCAAAAAGATATAGATGCTTTTAGCGACCAAGCCTACGATATGATTGACCAAGTTAGGTTACAAGTGGGTGGTGCAGATGATGCTGCTGTTGCAGGACAGTCATTACTTAAACAAGTAGACGACCCTGATGCATCTACAGGTCCTTTATTCGAAAGACAACAAACTAGGCTATTAGAGCTTAAAAAAGATTATATCGCACCATACAACCAAGCTTGGAACAATGCTTTAGAAAACCCTCGTTATGCTGACTTAACTACAGGTGCAGGATTTACAAGAAAACCTGCTAATGAATGGATGAATTTAAGAAAAGGCGAAGCTAATAAATTGTTCCGTTCAGCTGAATCAGATGAATCTGTTAAGTTGTTATACGAACAAATACCTGCTGGAACTAAAAACACATTAAATAGATTAAGAGGTATTGGTCAAAAAGGTAAATTTGAATCACCTAATTTTACGTTAAGAGAACTTAATGATGCTAGAGTATCGTTAAACGAATTCGCTAGTACGACTAATAATTTAAAAGCAGCAAAACAAGCAAGACAATTAGAACGTGGACTAGAAGAACAAATGAATCAGTTGTTACGAGAAGGTGCTTCTGCTGAATCAGGTATACCTATTACAAGAAAAGTAGAATTAGAAAACTGGATGACACAAAATAAATACGGTGATGATTTAAGACTAGCTTGGTCAGAACAAAAAGAAGCTATACAGTTAGCTAATTCACAAGCAGTACGTTCTATATTAGAACAAAGACCTGAAAAAGTTGCAGATTATTTATTTAATACTGTAGCTAAAGGTAGTAAACAAAACACCGTTGTTACTGATTTAATGACGTTACTAAAAAGAGACGGCTCTGACGAAGTAAGACAAATACAAAACGGTTTAGCGGAGTATATACAAAGGGAAGTATTATCTAACCCAGATAAAACACCACTACAACTAGCTAGAGATTACAGAAAGTTTGTTACCGATAACGAAGGAACTTTACGTGCGGTGTTTGGTGATGATTTCCAAGCAAGATTTTTACAAAACCCTAAACAGTTTAATAAAGCAGTTATAGAACCGTTAGAAAATTTAGAACAAAACATATTAAAAATAGAAGCTCGTGTTGGTTTAGCCAATCAAGGTCCTGCTGATAGAAGGGTAGCTAATATTGTTGAATCTATTTTAGCTACAGGTAAAACACAAAGACAATCTGGAATACTATTAGATGATATAGATTATATTACAAATATAATAAAACAAGACCCACTATTACAAGACCAAGTTGCACAAGTAACAAAACGTTACCTAATGCAAGAAATGATGGAGCCTAGAGCAGGTGGTGGTTTTGTTATAAGTCCTCAAAAACTAAACGATTTATTATATAAAGGTTTCGGTCCTGAAGATGTTACAGGTCCAACACTTACATTTGACAACTTCATGGTGCCTTTATTAGGTAAAGAAGGCAAAGATTACGTAGCTAATCTAAAAGTTATAAACGAAATGGTACAAAGAGAAATGGGAGCTGCACCTAGTGAAGGCGTAGTTAGAGATTTAACTAGGGGTGAATACGGAGCAGGTGCTAATATTGAAGGTATTAGAATGTTACAAAGATTACTTATTGCTCCATTGACACAAACAGGTAGAAGAATAACAGCTCTTTCTAATAGCCAAGCTAATAGGTCGCGTAAGTTTATTGGACGTATGTTGTTAGACCCAAAACTATTTGAAAGAACAGCACAGTTTGCTAGAGGACAGCAATCAACACAAAACTTTATAAGATTTTTAACAAGTTATGGTTATGTACATGCAGTAGATTTAGGTAATGAAATGAAATATTATGATACAGTAGATAAGGCTCAAAAAACTCCAGAAGAAAAAGTTTTTAGAAAAGATGTACCGAATCCCTTTACTGTCATCACAGGAGGAACTAGGTAGTGGCTAGAAGAATGACAGGTAGAGAAGAATTAATGAGACAAGGTTTAATGGGAGACCCTTTTACACAAGCCTTACAATCTATTGATTTAAGACAAGACGCAAATAATGCATTAAACAATGCTAGTGACCAATACGAAGCTGATGTTGCAGATTTTAAAAACACCCAAGCCACTGAGTTTGAACAAGGATTAGCGTCTTTAATGGATAGAGTAGGAGCATTAGAAAATATTCCACAACCAACAATAGATACAAGTCAGTTTTTAACTGCTGGAGACTTACCAACAATAGATACAAGTCAGTTTCTAACTGCTGGAGACTTACCAACAATAGACACAAGTCAGTTTTTAACTGCTGGAGATATACCAACAATAGACACAAGTCAGTTTCTAACTGCTGGAGACTTACCTTCATTTAATGTGGATGATTACAGAGATGATTTTCTTTCTATTGCTAGAGAAGGTATAGATATACCAGAATTTGAAAAACCAGATTTAAGTGGGTACGCTAGGTTAGAAGATTTACCAACAATAGATACAAGTCAGTTTTTAACTGCTTCAGACTTACCTAATTTTGAAAAACCAGATATGCCTGTTTTTAACCCGAACGATTACAGAGATGATTTTCTCTCTATTGCTAGGGAAGGCATAGATATTCCTGAGTTTCAACAACCAGACCTTAGTAATTTTGCTACACTAGACGACTTACCTACTTTCGATTTTGATGAAGGTGCTTTTAGAGATAACTTGTTTGAAGATATTTTAGAAAACATTCCTCAACCACCACAAACACCTCAACCACCTGCGTTTAATGAAGATGAGTTAAGAGAAAGTATCTATAATGATATTATTGGTGATTTGCCTGGATTGTTTGAAGATTTTGATTTTCCTATTCCTGGAATTCCTGGAAAAGAACCGTTTCCTGGAGACTTACCTCCTATGACTCCTCCAGAAGTACCGCCTTTTGATGGATTCCCGATAAATGTTCCTGGAGGAACTCCTGGATTTTTCGACCAGTTTCCTGGAATAATGCCTCCAGGCTCAGGCAATCCTTACGAAGGTATTTTTGGTCCAGGACAAGGATTACCAATGCCTGGAATTTTACCACCAATAAACTTTCCGCTTCCACCGATTACAGACCCAATTACAGACCCAATTATAGACCCAATTACTCCACCGCCCCCAGTAGATAATACACCAACAGGTCCTATAAATCCGTACACAGGTCAACCAGTTAAAAATCCATACAAACCATATTCAACTGACAGCGGAGCAGCACCGTTAAACAGAGCAATAACTCCTAGAGCTTTTGGTACAGCTCCTGGATTTGAACCTAAACAACCCGTTCCTTTACCGATAGACCCTCCAGGAGGAATTGTACCACCCCCTCCAATCATGTGTTTTGTAGCGGGAACAAAAATTGATATGGCAGACGGAACTAAAAAAGTTATCGAAAATATTGCAATAGGGGATGAAGTGTTAGCTTTAAATGGTGAAGCAGACGTTGTTTCTTATGTACACGATATTCCGAAAGCTGACAGAAATTTATGGACTATAAACAATAGAATAACAGCAACAGATGCTCATGCTTTCTTAACTAAGGATGGGTGGAAATCTAATAACTCTAAACTATCTAATACAGTTTACAACGATTATGGTATAGAAGTTAAAGATTTAGAAATAGGCGATAAATTAATTACTAATGATGGTGTAGAAGAAGTTACTAAACTTGAAAACGAAAAAGATTTTGTAAAAGTATATAACTTCACTACTTCTAACACACATACATATATGGTCGACGGCGTTGTTTCTCATAATAAACTACCTCCCAGACCCCCTGGAGAAGGTCCTCGTCCTATAAGAAGAATTAGGGAACCGAAAGATATGAAAAACGGCGGCGGTATTTCTATGTTGCCGATGAACGGACAAGGTGATACACTAACAACACAGGTATTCCAAGCGGGATTCCGACCAAGGAGATAATAATGGCAGGTATAACAGACGTATTAACAGATATAAGAACAACAGGACAAGGCGTACCTATGGGAGCTCCTCAACCACCCCAAAACCCTATGATGGGTGGTCAACCCCCTCAACCCCCTATGGGAGCTCCTCAACCGCCTATGCCTGAACCAGGAATGGGTGAGATGGCTATGCAAGGTCAAGAACCTCCTGCAGAAGAACCTGCGATGAGCATAGAACAAGACTCTGCCGCATTAGCACAAGCCGTTGTTGGTAGAACACAAGGCGATATAGGTGCAGCAGTTGCTGTATTAGATAACGCGAAAGCACTATTAATCGCTAGTACAGAACAGCAAGAGCCACAAATGATGAACGGTGGTGGTGCATTAAAACCTGTACCTGAAGGTAAAAAAGGAGCAGGATTGAGAGCCTTACCAAACGCAGTTAGAAACAAGATGGGCTTTATGAACATGGGTGGACCTTTGTATCGTGAAGGCGGTGGCGGTATGTCTGATAGTGATGTACTAAGACAAATGATTATGGAAAACCTACAGCAACCTTCTGCTCAGGAACAAGTTATGCAAGTAGCTAAAGCTATGAGTCAAGCAACACAGCCTACAAAACAAGACGCTATGGCTGACCTTATGAAATATAGGATGTCTTAACCTATCCAGTCTTTCCACTTTTCATCACCTAGCACTTCTTGTGCTAGGTCAAGTTTGTTTCTAAGAGCTTTTACAATCTTTTCATCAACCGTACCTTTAGCAACTAAATCAATATAAGTTACTTTATTAGTTTGACCTATACGATGAGCACGGTCTTCAGACTGTAAACGTTTTTCTAAGTCGTAGTTATTACTGTAATAAATTACATTACTAGCTTCGGTAAGAGTTATACCATAACCACCTGTTTGAGTATTACTGATTAAATACTGTAAGTCTGAATTAGGGTCTTGGAATCTTCTAATTATTTCTTGTCGTTCTTCGTCAGGTGTTTCTCCGTAGTAAGTGGCTACGCTATCAACCCCTGTTATTTGATGTAGTTTTTTCAGAATACGTTTTATGTCGTACTGATAGTTAGCCCATATAATTGTTTTACCTTGTACTTCTTCTAGTATGTTTATAAGTTCATCTAGTCGATTACTTTTTACTTCAACTTCTTCACCGTTATCATGTCTAACAAAACCACAGACTACTTGATGTAATCTTAGTATTTGGGTTAATACAGAGGTTACACTAACTATTTCATGAGAGTCTAGCTCTGCTATAGCGTAGTCTTTTAACTGTTTATAAACTTTCTTTTGTTCAGGCGTTAGTTCTACTTCTCTACGCTGATATATTTTATCAGGTAAATCTAAACATTCTTTCTTAAGAACTCTATAAGAGAACTCATTTACATTTTTAGTTAGCTCATCTAAGTTTTGATAACCAACTACCTGTCTAAACGACCTAGCCCCCATCTTACGATTAATTAACTTAGCGTATCTATTTTGAAACGAATAGAACGATGTATAACCTAATAATTGTGGAGATAGGAAAGTGCTTTGACTATATAAGTCTAGCGGTGATTGGGTAACAGGAAAACCTGTGAGTATTCTTCTGTACTTAGTGTTGATAGCTAACTTCAATAAGTTCTTAGTTCTTTGTGCTTTAGGATTTTTAATAGTAGTTGACTCATCGACCGCTATTAGTGCATTGTGAGCTAAGATAAATTTTTCTACAAACGCTACACCTTTCTTAGTGCTGAAAGCTTCTACGTTTATAACTAGTATTTTTAAATCATGACTAATTTCAAACAGTTTTGTTAGTTCTCTTTTTTGTTTTAACGTAGGTGCAGGATTCCATACCCCTATATGCTTTTCTATATGGTCGGGCATATGTGCTGGTATTTCTTTTTCTGACCAGTTTCTGTACACGCCTTTAGGAGCTACGATTATCGCACCGTTGATACCGCCTTTATCATAAAGTATAGAAATATTATCTATTAGGACTTTAGATTTACCAGTACCCATTTCCATAAAATAAGCATACTCACGCTTGTTCCATGATTTAGTAAGTGCCAACAGCTGATGCTCATATGGCTTAGTTTTAAACTTATATTTCATAATAACCTTTCTAATTTCTAACTGAGATTATATCTTACAAACTAATAGAATTAAAAGTACAACGTAATATTTTCTCATGCCCTCTAATAGAATTAGGGAGTTTATAATATTGACATCTGTAAATCTAATATTGGTTTATCCTCTTAAACACTGTATTTTATTATAGTCAGTATTAGTATATTAGTAATATTAGTAAATCTAGAAATATTTTTTCAGAAAAAATTTTATTTTTTAAAAAGACATATCGGTAATAGCTTTACTTTGTAGTTATTCGTAAGTATTATTTATTTACTAGAAATAAGAAAGGAGAAAAAAGTGACAGTATATGTCGTACAAGAGGTCCCAGGACGAAACATCGCATCTGCTAGGCAGTATGGTGATTTTGAAGTTCTGTTACCTTCTAACACACAAATTATGTTAAGTGCGTCTCCTTCAGTCCGTAGGATGAAAAGTCTCTTACAAGATTACAAAGAAGGAGATTACTTATTACTAATAGGCGACCCTGCCGCCATTGGCGTAGCGTGTTCTATCGCTGCATTTTATAATCGAGGTAGGTATAGTATATTAAAGTGGGATAGGCAGGAAGGTATGTACTATCCAGTTAATATTGACCTACACCAGAAAGGAGAAATAGATGAGTGAAAAACCAACCTTTGAGGACTTAGTCGGTACAGATGATGTTCAGGAATGGACTAATAATGTCACCGACGGAGAACTTACTATAGTTTCTGATTTAGCTAATAAACAGTTAAAACTAGCGTCTGAAGTATCAGAGCTAGAAGCTGATTTAAAAGCTAAGAAAGAAGAACTTCGTTTGACTTCGGAGCAAGAGCTACCTGATGCCATGCAACAGGCGGGGCTTACTCAAATAACACTTAGTAGTGGCGAGAAGATTGCTATTAATGAGTTTTATAATGCTCACATATCGAAAGCAAACCAAGAAAAAGCGTATGAATGGCTAGTAACCAACGGACACGAAGGACTAATAAAGAACGAAGTTCTATTAAAGTTCGGTCGTGAAGAAACTGAGGTAGTTGACCAAACTGTTTCAGCTCTACAGTCCAGAGGTCTATCACCAGAGGTACGTCAGAGTGTTCACCCTAGTACATTAAAAGCTTTTGTGAAAGAGCAGATTACTAACGGGAACGATATACCAACCGAGCCATTTGGTATCTATATAGGTACTAAAGCTACTATTAAAAAGGATTAATACTATGGCAGATAATAAAAATGAAATAGCTGAAGCTAAGTCTACAGCAGTTAGTACGTTTGATGATTCGTTACTATCAGGCGGTACTGGGTTAGAAGAAACAACTACGGATGATTTTGCGATTCCGTTTATTAGAGTTCTACAACCTATGTCACCACAATTACAAAAACAACACGGAAGCTATGTAGCAGGTGCTAGTGCAGGAGACTTGTACAATACCGTTACAGGTGAAGCTTACGATGGAGATAAAGGAGTATCTATTGTTCCTTGTGCTTATAACAAAAAGTACATTGAATGGATTCCTAGAGAAAAAGGTGGTGGTCTAGTAAACGCTAACCACGATATTTCTATACTTTCTAAGTGTACAAGAGACCCTGAGTCTAGAAGATACTACACACCTGAAGGTAATGAAATTGTAGAAACAGCTCAGTTTTTTGTTCTAATAGTTCCTGAGGACGGTGCTCCACAACAAGCAGTTCTAGCATTTACATCTACACAACTAGGAGTATCTAGGAAGTGGCTAACTATGCTTAGAATGGCTAGAGTACAGAACTCTAAGGGTGAATCAGTAGAAGCTCCAATGTTTGCCTATACTTATAGGCTAACTACAACTACGCAATCTAACGATAAAGGTAGTTGGAACGCTTATAGCATTAATCAAGAAGGTGCGACCGATATGTCTGTGGCTATGATGGCTAAAGACTTTATGGGTGCTGCAAAGTCTGGTGATGTTGAAGTAAAACAAGAACAGCAGAACGATATTGTTAACGACACTATCTAAGGAGATATTGTATGTCGTTAGCAGAAGAGTTTGCTGTACGCTATGCTGGATTACGTCAAGCGTATGGAACTTTTACAGCTAACAATGAAACTAGAGAAGATGGCAAGGCAAGTGGTAAAAACATTACTATATCTAAAGAACTATCGGATAGTGATTTATTAAAGTTATGGGAAGACCATTTGTCAGGTCATCAAAGTGTTGGAATTGTTGCGATAGATGAGCACAACAAGTGTGTTTGGGGAGCCATAGACGTTGACGAGTATCAGCTAGATTTAAAAGATTTAGCTATTAAGATAGCAAAGCAAGAGTTACCGTTAGTCCTTTGCCGTAGTAAAAGTGGCGGAGCACACATCTACATCTTCTTGACTGAACCAGTATCAGCAGCTATGTTACAAAGAAAACTAAGACAGGTTGCTGCTTCTATTGGTTATGGTCAAGCAGAGATATTTCCTAAACAAACAAAACTATTATTAGATAGAGGCGATAGAGGAAGCACATTGAATATGCCGTACTTCGGTGGAGAAAACTCTACAAGATACGCCTACGATAAAAACGGAGCAGCAATGACTCCACAAGATTTTCTAAACTATACTAAAGAAATAGAACTAAACCCAAGTCAACTAGAAAAACTAGAAGCTAGTCCGCTAAACGAAACTATGGACTGGTTAGACCAAGCACCTCCGTGTATACAACACCTAGTAGTACAAGGCTTTCCTAAAGGCTCACGTAATTCAGGCTTGTTTAACGTTGGTGTATTTTTAAGAAAGAAGTTTCCTGATGATTGGGAACGCAGACTAGAAGATGTAAATATAAAGTTTATGCAACCGCCGTTAGGAGCACAAGAAGTATTAACCGTTGGTAAACAGTTACAAAGAAAAGATTATTTTTATAAGTGTAACGACCAACCGATAGCGAGTCATTGTAATAGTCCTCTATGTAGAACTCGTAAGTTTGGTATAGGTGCTAATGGTGGCACACCTCTATTCAGTAACCTTACAAAACAGGATAGTGACCCTCCGATATGGTTTCTTGATGTCGAAGGCGGTAGACTAGAATTAGAGACAGACGACCTACTAAACCAAAACAGGTTTCAGCGTAAGTGTATGGACGCTCTGAATAAAATACCACCTAAGGTAAAAGAAAACGTCTGGAATCAGATTATACAACAGTTGTTAGACGCTATAACAATAGTAGAAGTACCTAAGGAAAGTTCTACCGAAGGACACTTTATGGAACTGCTAGAAGCTTTTTGTACAGAAAGACCTGCTAGAGAAAGAGACGAACTTTTGTTACATAAACCTTGGACTAATAACGGTAAAACATATTTCAGGCTTATGGATTTGATGGATTATTTACATAGAAATAATTTTAAAGAATACGCTAGAAACAAATTAACCTCTAAACTAAAACAATTGCACGGAGAGCCATATTTTTTCAATATCAAGGGCAAAGGTGTAAACGTTTGGTTTATACAAGAATTTAAAGCACAGGATGAGCCACACGACTTGCCTGAGTTTAACGATAATTTATTATGATAGATTTAAAGAAAGGATATTTTAAAGACCAAGACCCTGTCATCACTGATTGGGATGAGCCAACGATACGAGAGTTTAACGGTCATAAAGTTTTAGGTAGAAAAACAGCAGGGTACGGCAGTACGTTTGCCTATGCAGGTAAAGAATACAAAGGACGTACTTGGACAGATAACCACCGTATATTTAGAATCAAAACACTAACCGAGCTTATGCTATTACAAGAGTACGACTTGCGAGTTGACTTCTCGTTTTGTTTATGTGGTTACTATGGCACAGATGGCAAAGGTATACCTCACCACTCGGACACTGTACCTACACTAGATGACCTAGTTGTATCTATATCGTTCGGTGCACCTAGAGTTTTTACATGGCGACATTATCAAAACGAAATAAAGAAGAAAACAAACACCAGTGAAATAGAAACGAATATAGAAAACTTTGTAGTAGGTGAAGATACCTACATATTGGAACACGGTGATGTATTAGTTTTTGACGGACATAGTCAAATGAAATCTACTCACGCTGTACCTGATATGGTAGCGGCAGAAGAACGAATTAATTTAACTTTCAGAACTGGGATATGACATTACCGAGCCACACACAAGTTATTCTTGGACCACCAGGAACAGGAAAAACTAGTACGTTGCTTGGCTTAATCGAAGATGAATTAGAGAACGGAACACAGTCTGAAAGTATTGGGTTTTTCACGTTCACCAAAAAAGCTGTTACAGAAGGTAAACAAAGGGCTATGGCTAAGTTCAGTATTAGTGATAAAGACTTACCATACTTTAGAACACTACACTCGTTAGCGTTTAGACAACTAGGACTAACTAGAGAAAGTGTAGTAAGCAACACAGATATAAAAGATTTAAATGAAAAACTAAACCTACGGTTAACAGGCAGAACAACTACAGACGACGGACATCTGTTCGGTATGACACACGATGACCGTTTAGCGTTTATAGAAAACCTTGCTCGTATGCGTAATATACCACTAGAGCAGCAATGGCATGAAGTAGAAGACGCAGTAGGTTGGTTTGAACTAGAACGATTTGCTAGAGGATTGCAGTTATTTAAAGAAGACAGGTTGCTAGTGGACTATACAGATATGCTTTATAAGTTTCTACACGAAGGTGATGTGCCGTCGTTAGATGTTATGTTTGTAGACGAAGCTCAAGACCTGTCTCCTCTACAATGGGCTGTGGTTCGTAAGGTTGCAGAAAAAGCCAAAAAGATTTATGTAGCAGGAGATGATGACCAAGCTATCTACAAGTGGGCAGGTGCTGACGTTGATTATTTAATTAGCAACTCTAAGAACGCTATGGTACTTAAACAATCGTACCGTGTGCCGTCGTCTGTTCACGAGGTAGCTAGTCGTTGCATAGGTCAAGTTCGTTCTAGAATACATAAAGAATGGACGCCTAGAAAAGACGAAGGTGTTGTACGTTGGGAACCAACTATAGAACTAGTGAATATGGAAAAAGGTGATTGGCTAGTATTAGCAAGAACTAATTATCTATTAGAAGATGTAGATGAGTATTGTAGAAATGAAGGATGGTTTTTTGAAGTAAAAGGTAGACCGAGTATATCTGAAGCAAAAGTGAGAGCTGTTATTTATTGGGAACGCTTACGTAAAGGCGAAACAGTTAGCTTAAACGAATGTGCGAACATACTCAAATACGTCAAGGTAGATAAGCACAAGAAACTAGACTTGCTCGACTCTGATTTAACAATGCAGTACGAAGATTTGAAAAGTCATTTTCCTGATTTACCTGAGGGCAACTGGTACGATGTTTTTACTCTACTAAGCCCTAGTGAAGTTAGTTACATTAGAGCCATGTTACGTAGAGGAGAGAAGATAACTAAGCAACCTAGAATACGATTATCTACAATACATGCTGCCAAAGGAGGAGAAGCGACCAACGTTGTATTACTAACAGATATAACTACAAGAGTTTATAAAAATTATCAACAAAACCCTGACGATGAGAACAGGGTCTTTTATGTCGGTATAACGAGGACTAAGGAAAATCTATATCTAATAGAACCAAAATCGCCCCGCCACTATCAGGTGTAAAAGTTCTTTACTTTGCATATAAAAGTAAAGTATAAAAGGTATAATTATTTTTATATTTATGTTTAAAGAAAGGAGAGTATATATGAACATATTTTATTTTAGTGAAGACCCTGTAACGTCTGCTAAAGCACAACCTGACAAGATGTTAGTTAAAATGCCTTTAGAGACTGCACAGATGTTATGCACCGCCCACCGCATATTAGACGGAGATGAATATGCAGATGAAGTTGGCTTATATAAAAAAGCCTACATGAACCACCCATGTACTATATGGGCTAGAGAGTGTAGTGGTAACTACTGGTGGCTCTATAAACATTTTTTAGCGTTAGGTAATGAATATACTTACCGCTACAAACGTACTCATGCTAGTGTTGCAAAACTAGCTGATGCCTTATATGTAATGCCTAAAAACATTACTAGAGGTTTAATGACCGACGTAGCACAGGCTATGCCTGACGAGTACAAAAACGAGGACTCTACTTTAGCTTACCGTAATTACGTGATTAACGAGAAGCATTACGCTAAGTGGGAGAAGGGTAGAAATAAACCAAGTTGGTGGAGGTAAACAATGTCATCAATAAGAAAGAAACTATTAGTAAACGAAAACGATAGTAAAAATACAAGAATGGATATAGCTAGTGCAGGTGTATTAGCTAATTGGCGACCCGATGAGTTAGCTCATATGAGTCGTTTCGATAAGATTGCTTCTATGTGTATAGAAGAAGCTAAACGTCTAGGCAGACCACTAGATACTTTTGAAGTAGGTTGTGGAGAGTGTTGGACGCTTAGAAATTTATATAAAGCATACGTTATTAAGAAGTCAGATGTGATTTCATCATATTATGGGTACGATATAGACCCTGCATGTGAGTATGAATCACCTTACTGGTCAAACGCAGGAGGACTATTAAAAGACTCTACATGGTTCCAGAACTTCAACGCAGAAATACGTATACAAGATTTAACAGTAAACCCTGTATTCGACCTAGAAACTGAAAGTATTGATTTCTTCTGGACTACCGAAGTTATTGAACATATGGGTAGAGAGTTTATTGCTGCATGGTTAGATGATGCGGCTAGGGTAATGCGACCAAACGGTTTAGCTTTTGTTTCTACACCTAACCACGATGGTTCTAACGACAAGCTTCCTGAAGACCACGTATACGAGTGGGGTTTCCAAGAACTAAAAGAAGAACTAGAAAGGAACTTCGAAATAGTTGACGTAACAGGTACATTTATACAGCTACCTAATTTAAAGAAAGCTATGAAAACACCTAATTTACATGTAGGGTGGACTCCCGAGCAGTTTGAAATGTTACAAAACAGATACGGTAGACAGTTCTTAAGAGTTGTTGCTGCAACCTTCTATCCTGAAGTTGCTAATAACTGTTCTTGGGTATTAAGGAAGAAGTAATGACTGAGTTTCTTGCAGAAGAACTAGACCGTTTTTGCTACTGGCAAACAGAACGCGAAAGTATTAGGGTCAAAAAAGAAGAATATAAGCTTCCTGCCCCATGGACTGATGACCCTATTCTGCAAGAGTTTAAATTCTGTCAAGTCTTCCGAGAAGACGATAGAACAACTAGGTGGTTTAGAGCACATATAAGAGAACCTCTAGCCAATAGTTCTGATGTTATTATGGCTACGATTATCTTTCGTTGGTTTAATTTTATACCTACAGGAAGAACGTTAGTAGAACATGATTTACATAGGAACTGGGAAGGCGATAAAGCTATACAGCTTATAAAAGAACAGCCTCAGTGGGTTACAGGTTCTTATATTATCAAAACACCTAACGGTATGGATAAAGTCACAGGCGTTGTTGATTGTATTAATAACATTTGGAAAGATAAAGATTGGTTAATTAAGCGTTTAGAGTATGACAAAAAAGAACATAAAAGTTCTTTAGAGTCGGCGTGGACGTTACTTAGACAATATCCGTACATGGGTCCATTTATGGCGTATGAGGTAGTAACTGATTTACGACATACCTACATACTAGACGAAGCCCACGATATTATGACTTGGGCTAATGCTGGTCCAGGAGCCATGCGAGGGCTCAATAGACTAACAGGTAGGGAACTAGATTTCTCTAACCGTAGTCATGATTGGAATACCGAGATGCAAGAACTGTATCAAATAGTTATACGTAGATTGCCTGCACATATGGTAATGCGTAACGATAGAATGTACGAGCTACGTGATATCGAAGGAGGACTTTGTGAGTTTGATAAGTATTCAAGAATACTTAAAAACGAAGGGCGAACAAGGTCTATATATAAACACAATAATCTTCCGCAAGTAGAAGATTTAATAGAAGGAGAAAGTAAGTATGGGAAAAGTGAATGAATATTCTCTAGACCTTTTAGAAAACTACGGAGAAGATGTTGATTGTTTTTACACGCAGTTTTTAGAAGTAGCTTTCTTTTTAAAGGTTGCTGCTAGTAATGAAATGGCGATAGCTTTTATAAAGAGAAAACTTCCTGCTCTGAACGAAAGCGAGATAAGTTTTCTTATCGGTGAAATAGTGGGGGCGTATCAGGAAACGTTATGAAAGTAATTAGGGCAAGAAATGTAAACGACGCTCTACTGCTAGGTATTGATTTGTTTAACGACGATACCTCGTATAGGGTGCAGGAAAGCCGTAATGGTACTACCTACGAAGCATTAGAACCAGTAACAACTGTTTATAGTAAACCTTGTGAAAGAGTATGTTTACTTAAACCAAGAGACGCTAACCCTTTCTTTCATTATATAGAAAGTTTATGGATGTTAGCAGGACGCAAAGATTTAAAACCTTTGACATATTTTGTAAAGTCTATGGAAGACTTTTCAGATGACGGCGAGACTTTGTGGGGTGCTTATGGTTGGCGATGGAAAAGTTATTTCCATAAAGACCAAATAGATATTGTCTATAGAATGTTAAGACAAAACTCTGAAGATAGAAGGGCGGTATTGCAGATGTGGGACGCGAATAAAGACCTTAATAGAAACGGTAAAGACGTACCTTGTAATACGAATATCTATTTTAAAATTAGAGAAAATAAATTAAACATGACTGTTTGTAATAGGTCTAACGATATGTTGTGGGGTGCTTATGGTGCTAACGTAGTACATATGTCAGTATTACAAGAATACCTTGCTGCTCTACTGGGTGTTGAGGTCGGAACATACAGGCAAGTTAGTGATAGTTTTCATGTATATCTAAACGCTGTTTGGGATAAGGTAAAAGATATTGAAATAGATATCTACACTTATAGAGATATTCTAAATCCATACGATACTATTCTACCTGCATATAAGCATTTACCTTTATTCAATGAGCCTGATAGTTTAGATTGGGATTTATCTAGATTCTTTAGTATACACCCAAATGACTTTCCTTCTTATACAGATGGTTGGGCTAATGCAGGTGTTAGTGATATTGCTGTACCTATGATGTTAGCTTTCACTGCCTATAAAAATAAAGATTACAAATTAGCATACGAACATATAGAAAACATAAAAGCCATTGATTGGAAAACGGCTTGTCTCGGTTGGGTCCGCAAAAGAGACAAGACTTTAATTAACAACGCGGACGAAGGAGAAAACCTATGAGTAAGTGGGAAAATATGAAAGAGGTTGCCCAAAACGATTTAGAAGCTCTTAAACGAGCTGAGACTTCGTACGGTGACTCTTGGAGACGTCGTGGAGGTGTAGGTGCCTTTATGATGTTGGCACGTAAGTTCGATAGGATAGAACATCAGTCGCAAAAGCACGGATGGGATATCTTCGAAGCAGGTGAGGTCTACAAGGGCGAAGCAGGTCTACTAGACGACATCAGAGACTTACGCAGATATCTTCTATTAGTAGAGGAATATATATTAGCTAATACAGATACAGGTTCTGATATAGAAGAAGCTGATGATGTAAATTACTCTGTCGAAGAAGACAGAGAGGAGGAATATTAATATGGGATTTTGGTCTAAATTCGTAAAGTTTTTCACACCACCACCAGTAGAAAAACCCAGTAAAGTTAGCAAAGCTAAAGTTATCAAAGAAGCTACAGTAAAGCTTGATAAGTTTGATGACGCTCCTGTGGTTAAGGGTGCACCTAAACGTGCTAGAACTAAAAAGGGTAGATTCATCGCTGATGATAAATCTACACCAGATGTAAACGAAGCATGGGTGGGTGGCAAAGCACCTAAGAAAAAAGTTAAAGCAACTAAAAAAGTCTCTAAGAAGAAGTGATTTTGCAACATACCTTGTTTGAACCTAAAAGCTCCTGGACTACTCCAGATGTTTTTCCTCAGTTTTCTGAGACAGAAACTATTGCAGTAGATTTAGAAACTTATGACCCCCACTTATTGACCTGTGGTCCTGGTTGGGCTACAGGTCGTGGTCATGTCGTAGGTATAGGCATAGCGACAAACAACTGGCAGGGTTATTTCCCTATCCGTCACGAGGGGGGTGGTAATCTTGACGAAGGTATGGTATTGCGTTGGCTAACGAACACACTCAGCTCTACAAAACGAGACGTTATATTTCATAACGCACTCTACGATGTAGGTTGGTTAAGGAGAGAAGGGATTATTGTAAAAGGTAGAATACTAGATACAATAGTTGCTGCTCCCCTAATCAACGAAAACAGATACTCTTATTCACTCGATAATCTTGGCAGTTTTTACTGCGATGAAAAGAAAGACGAGTCTTTATTGCAAGACGCTGCTTTGGCTTACGGTGTTAATCCTAAGTCAGAGATGTATAAACTCCACGCTAAATATGTTGGACCCTATGGCGAACAAGACGCTGCTCTAACATTAAAGCTTTGGAACAAACTAAAGGTAGAGATAGATGAGCAAGGACTACAAAAGATATTAGATATGGAGTCTAAGCTAATCCCTCTACTGTTAGAAATGCGATGGAGAGGAGTTAGGGTTGATGAAGAAAAAGCTGAACAGGTAAGTAAAAAGCTCTCTACTGAAGAACAAAAGATACAGGTAGAAATAAAAAGGAAGTATGGTAGTGATGTCAACTTATGGGCTAATGCTTCTCTACAAAACATATTCGAAAAGAACAAGATATGGTTTCCGAGAACAGCAAAAGGCATGGCTAGTTTCCAAAAAGACTGGTTAGAAGGACATGAGCATGAACTTCCGCAATTAATTGTTAGGGCTAGAAAGTTAAATAAAGCGAGAACTACGTTTATAGATAAGATGATTATGGAACACGCTTTTAACGGTAGAATACACGCAGAAGCTCATCCTATGCGTAACGATAGAGGAGGAACAGTTAGCGGTAGGTTTAGCTACAGTAATCCTAATCTACAACAAGTTCCTGCACGTGACCCTGAGATAGGCAATCTAATACGTTCATTGTTTATTCCAGAAGAAGGTTGTCAGTGGGGTGTATTCGATTATTCTCAACAAGAACCAAGACTTACTGTTCACTATGCTAGTCAGATGAACTTAAACGGTGCTGAAAAAGCAGTCGCTCAATATACCGACGACAACGCAGACTTCCACCAAATAGTTGCAGACATGGCTAACATACCACGTAAACAAGCCAAGACCATTAATTTAGGATTAAGTTACGGAATGGGTAAAGAAAAACTAATTAATGAACTAGGTATCGATGACGTAGAAGCTGAGAAACTGTTTCAACAGTATCACGCTAACGTTCCTTTTATTCGTGCTCTACAAGACCAATGTGCAAGAGTAGCAATGGAACGTGGGTATATAAAAACATTTGCAGGTAGGCATTGTCGTTTCAATCTGTGGGAAAGCAGATACGAAAGGACTCCACCTTTGCCTCTAGAAGAGGCTAAAGAAAAATACGGCGACGACCTCAAAAGGTCATACACATATAAAGCCCTTAACAGACTAATACAAGGCTCTGCCGCTGACATGACTAAGTTGGCGATGATAGGTCTTTGGGAGGAAGGAATAGTTCCTCACCTACAAGTTCACGATGAAGTTGATATTTCAGTAGAGAACACAGAACAAGCGAACACTATAACAAGAATAATGGAGAATTGTGTTGAACTTGCTGTTCCCCTACTAGTGGACCAAGAATTAGGCGAGTCATGGGGCGAAACAAAGGAAATAAAAAGATGAAAGGTATCTCTCAACAAAAAGCAAAAGAAAACTCCATTAGATACAGAGATATGTATGACAAGTGGAACAACTCAAAAACAACACTAGAACAACTCGGAGACGAGTATGGTGTTACGAAACAAAGAATGTGGCAAATAATTACACGTTGTAAGCTCGGTGATGGTGATTACTATTATGGTGTACAGGTTGCACGTAATAAATGGTCAGAATTTAAACAACTCTACTCCGACGTCAATCAAACAAAAATAGCTTTTGATGAGTGGCTAAAGGAACGTGAGATTAAATTAATCGAAAATAATCAAAAAGTTGCACCTCATACGGGTTGGGATTGGTAATCGGTAAATTTTTAGGTTTTTCTAAAAAATCGGCTTTACCAGACGCCACAGGTTAAACGAACGACTAGTAGTTAATGGTTTAGGTTAAGAAAGGCTTAAAAGCTCTTAGAACGCCCCAGCTTAGCTTAGCTGGGATGTAGGCTCTAAACGAGGTTTCTGAGAAGCTTTTTATTCTATTTACTAGTTTACTTTCGCTTTTTTCTCCTTTACCCTATTTATATGGCTAAAAAAGACAAAGTTACATACCTACGATGCAGTCTTCCAGGATGCGATAATCCTCTTGTAGGACAACAAAGAAAATTTTGTAGTAGAAAATGTACCGTGAAAAATAATTGTTTAGATAGAAAAGGCATTTATAAAGAACTTGACTCACTCGGTGGACCTAGAAGTTTATCAAAAGTTGAAAGCTCTATCAAAAAAGACGAAACTTTTGTAATGGGTGATGGTCGTTTTACTTTAGACGATATACCTATTGATAATGATATATGGGAAGCTGTAGAATTACGCGACGAACAACATAGGCTCGATTGTATTGAACATGAAAATAAAAGGGTCATAGCAGGATTCGAAGAATTTATAAAATCTTATAACGAACACCATGATGTTGCTTATGCAACGATGAAAGCTAGACAACTAAAAGAACAAAATGGCTAAAGAAAAGAATCTTTGGCTTCTACTTAGAACAAATCTACCACATATCCATCTACAGAGGATTGAAACAGGAATGACAGGAGCAGGTGTTCCTGATGTCAACGGTTGTGCAAAAGGTAAAGAGTTCTGGATAGAGTTAAAAGAAATACACTCAGGTAATCAACTCACTTTACGACCAATGCAAATTTCTTGGTTGGCTAAACGTGCATCGCACGGCGGTCAGGTGTTTGTCATGGCTAGGAAGAATGACGAAATCAAGCTCTACCATGTCGACAGTCTCACAGGAATAAAAGACCTCGTGAAAACAGGCTATAGCTCTGACGCTCTCCTTACGCTCACAATACCCTACGATTGGGACGCTCTTACTACTGCTTTACTTTCGTAATACTGCTATATATAATGGTATAAGTAGCATGGGGCTACGACCATATTAACAAACTTAGAAAGGAGAATTTATATGGCACATCAAGTAGAAACAATGGCGTGGGCGGGTGACAAACCTTGGCACGGCTTAGGAGTTGAGGTTGATTCAAACCTTACGCCATTAGAAATGCAAAAAGCTGCTCAGCTCGACTGGACAGTTAGTAAGCGTCCTAGTTATACACTAGACGCACCAGAGTGGAGTGACGACGTTGGTCTTATCCAAGCGGAAAATACTTTCCATATCGTACGTGACTCTGATAATAGAATACTATCTCATTGCGGTAGAGACTACGTCCCTATTCAAAACGAGGACGTGTTCAAGTTCTTTAAACGCTTTACGGAAGCAGGTCATATGACCATGGAAACCGCAGGTAGTTTAAAAGACGGCGGAGAAATATGGGGTTTAGCTAAAATCTCAGAAGACTTCGAATTGGCGGGAGACGACCTTATAAAAGGTTATCTTCTTATTAATCAACCGCATATAGTTGGTAGGTCGATGACCATTAAGCTAACGCCTATAAGAGTTGTTTGTAATAACACCCTTACGATGGCATTACAGCACGGTGGCTCAGCCTCTTTCCGTATGCCTCACGTTAAAGAGTTCGGTGATGACGTTATACAAGCGGCAGAAGAAGCATTAGGTTTATCTGCATCGGCTATGACTGAGTTTAGAAACAACTCTACTATCTTGTCTAAAGCGAAAGCTAAGCATTCAGATGTTCTTGATTATGTTAGTGAAATATATCAACCAACGATGCTTGCTGAGTATAGGCTAGAAGAACAGCTACGAGCCCAAGGCAAAGCCGTAGGTATACAAGAACCCTTGAAGGATAGGCTGAACAAGTTTCCTTCATTAGTAATGGAAGCTTTAGAAGAGAGTCCAGGTGCAAACCTGAAGTCTGCTAGAGGTACGTGGTGGGGTGCATTGAATGCTGTCACCTACGTAGAAGACCATTTACGTGAGTCGCAAACCGAAGGCAATGCTCTACATAGTGCATGGTTCGGTGCCGCAGCCAATCGTAAGAGCAAAGCTTTAGAACTTGCTATACAGAGGGCTGCTTAATGGAAAACCCTAAACAATACAAAATAGACGCTGATGTCTTAGGTATGGTTTGGGAAAGGTTATTCGAGTCAGGCAACGATGAACTGGCTCGATTAATCTCCGATACCATGATAGCCCAAGGTTGTCAGGAGTTGGTGGGTGTAGATGACCCATCATTAATATTAATGTTTTGGAAAAATTATCTAGAGGAAAATGACCTAGTTAGTTTTTCTGACGGTAAGCTACATTGACGCTTATCCTATACTGGTTTACTTTCGCGTTATTCGAAGGCATACTAGAAACTGGTTCTACCACAAGGTAGAGTTTATTAACTAAAAGAAAGGAGAAAGATATGCAAACTGCAACATCTACGCCCTCTAAAAAGAGAGCACCAATAGCAACTACTGTGAAAGCAGCAGCTGCAAAGCCACTTAGCAAAGCTAAAGTGAATGCTGTTCCTAAACCTATGAAAAGTGGTAAAGGCTCAGCGAGAACGTTATACAAGTACACTGGTAAAGCACCAGAAGGCAAGACTCCGCAAATGAATGCGTTGATTGCTACTTGTGTTGAGTGTAAGAAAACTGAGCTTGATATAGCTAGTTTCACTGCACAAGACTTAGTCGCGTTAGCTGTGAAAAAAGGTATTTTGACTACAGGTCAAGACCCGCTTAGAATCTTCAGGTTTTATGCAAAAAGACTTGTTGACGAAGGCTACTTCGCGAAAGCGTAATCTACTAGGTGCATAGGGAAACTTGTGCACCTTATTTTTAGGAGAAAACTATGCAAATAGAAATACAGAAAAAAGACGGCACGACTTTTACAACAAACGTGACTACCCTAGCTAAAGCGATATATCCGCACGTGACAGCCGATACATCGTTTCACTATTCATTAGAGACAGACTTTATACATGGCGTTTATGATGCTATCGAGCAGATGATGGGGGACAACGATGAATGACAGAGATAAAATAATTCTCGCTTTTGCGTGGTTTCTTTTAGTAGTTTACTTTGCCCTTTATGGTATATAAACTATAGGTATAACTATTAAAGAAAGGAGAAATGTTATGAATTATACAAAAATTGAAGACGGCGTGTATCGAGGCTCTGATGGTAATCTATACCACGACGAGCGAGTTTTGAGGTATAGAGTTTTATACCAAAATGTCGATACACCACATAGCGAGAACTGGATGTTACACACATCTCATAGCAAGTTTGAGTCTGCACAAGCCGAAGTCGAAAAACAAAACGAAAAGTGGAAAGGCTGGAACGTATATAAATTACGTGATGCAGGTGAAGCCACTAATATTAAGAGGTTGATGTACTGATGTCGATTAAAAAGCAAATGGCAGATACTGCGAGGATGGTTGATTTTTTCAATACGTTGACCGATAGAGATGTCGAGATGATAGAGTTTATCGATGAAGCTATTGAGGAAAACAAACGTCCTAACTTAGAAAAGTTTGAAGAAACGTTCGCTTTTGACCATAGACCGCGTAACGAAATGCTATCTGATATTTCTAGAAAATATCTCGACTGGTGGCATAAATACAAACCAGGAACAGCAGGATTAATTAAAACAACACTATCGTGGTATGACCCTCATCATGAAGGTTATCACGAAGTTGGTTCCGACAAGGAGTTCCATTAATCGTGTATTATAATGCTGGTTTATATTCGTATGCTGTATTATATAATTTACTTATGTTAAAACTATACAAGAACAATTTTCCAAGTCCCGATAAAGGTTTTTATAGTTTATCTTTATCAGGCACCAAGTCAGCCATCGGGTGCGAGAGAGTTATCCCGAGAAGTGACGTTAAACTACTAGACTCTCACGTGTGGCTAGAAATGAGCTCTGTAAATCCTGACTGCGTTCGCGTAGAGGTCGGTCTGAGATAAAATGCGAATAAGTGCTAGAAACCATCACGCAATAGCCACACACCTATTTATTAATAAGAAAGGAGAAATATATGAAAAACCTAGAAGAAAACTTAGTTAAGATAGTTGACTCTATTGAAACTATTATACAAACTCAGCAAAAAGTTCAAGAGTTTATGCAAGGTCAGCTGGAAGCTAATGAGTTTCTAGCTAAACGCATAAAAGAACTAGAAGGCAGAGTTGCTATTGCAGAAAACGAGAGAAACGTGATGAATGCTGTTTCTGGCATTATACCAACTCAGGAGGTGTTCAATGCTGAGCCTAAACGAGATTAAGAAACAAACTCTACCGCATATCAGCAGTTTAACGCGTTGGCTACAGCTGACTGATGAAGACATACTTGCGGCATACGACTGGGTTGTCGAAGTTATGTATGACTATCACCGAGTTTACGAGCCCTATCAATCTATCAAACGTAGCGACGTAGAATACTTTTTTGAACTATGGTGCGACGAACATTTTGCAGACCCTGCACCTGCAGAGCCTCACGATGAGTGGGGTGCCCCTCTACAGGAGGCAAACTAATGGCGAATAAATATTATTACGGCAATGGTTACACTAGTACGAATTCTATTGCGATAATTTGGGATATTCAAGATGTTAGAGGTCAACTAGAGTCTTTAAACGAAAATTACCAAATAGAGTTAGAATTATCTGATGACGATTGTATGGAAGTTTTACAAAGAGTTGTAGATAACCATGACGCTAATTATGGCGTAAATTGGGATAGTCTTTATAATGCTATAGAATATTGTTTTGAAGATGAAATACGAGAAAAACGCAAGGAGGACGAAGATGGGTGATATAGATAGAAATAAAATACCACCGCATTTACGTCATTTATCCGAGTGGCGACTACAAGCATTATTTTATTTATTTAGGGGAACTCTATGAAAGAAGAACTAAGAGAACTAGCAATTATGTTAGAAGGTATCGAAAAAGATTTACGCAAAGTATGGAGGTGGTTATGTCGTCCATTTACGAAGTAACAATAGTATTGAAGTTCGATAGGTTTCCATCAGGCAAAGATATCGATGACGCACTAAAAGACTTATCAGAAAATAGAGGAGTTATAGCAAAAATACAAGAGGTAAAGGACGATGAAACTAAAATATCAAAATAGAACAGAATACTACCAAAACGAACATATTAGTCATGGTAGACCTACCGCAAAACTGCCTTTCAGACGAGGTGCTGGAGCACGTTGGGCTTCTATCAGCAGGGTTGAGGAGTGGGCAGAAAAACGCGGACTAATAAACGAAAATGGTCCTCTACCATTACCTGATAAACAGATGTTAAAACTTGTTGAGGAAGTAGGCGAGACCGCAAGAGCTCTAGCTTACAACGATACTGATGAACTACGCGACGGTATAGGTGACTGCGTAGTATGTCTGATAGTTTTAGCAGCACAATGTAATATGACTCTAGAAGAGTGTATGGACGCTGCATGGGACGAAATAAAAGACCGTAGTGGTAAACTCGAAAATGGCTTGTTCAAAAAGGATGGCGACTTCGATAGCTAGGTTACATTGGCGTTGCTCTTTTATATAATATAAAGGTACGTTAATCAAACTATTAGAAAGGAGAATTATATGACTTGTAATTTATGCAACGAACGAATACCTGAGGGCAGATTGTCCTTAGGTTATGTGACTTGTTTGGCATGTGGAGAAGCCGCAGCCAACGAATTAGCGGAAATTCGCAAAAAGCAGAGTGCACCTGCTTACAATAAAGGTGCATATCAATATATAACTATTAATGATACTAAGACTATTGGGCGGTAAGTATGCTGGTATATAGTCAGCTTGTTCTTAGCTATAATATACTTAGTAATAAATAAGAAAGGAGAAATTTATGAATAA
>VMHT01089388.1_pt1 | contig 59815 bp, 46 predicted proteins | sample 4693611 | NCBI WGS metagenome assembly VMHT01 (sample SAMN12280063, study PRJNA550983) | marine metagenome | isolation source: seawater sampled from same location over 5 years 0.02-0.2 micron viral filtrate | place: USA: collected off the coast of southern California halfway between the port... ...
AGAATTTTGTAGGTAACGCCGCATATAGTGCCGGCCGAAATTTAGGGGGAATGGAAAATGCGTGTTTAGAAATACTGGTGAGCTGTTCTTCACTTCTCTTTTAAAACCACTGGCATGCTCGTCACTTGCTGTAAAAAATAAAAACATACCGTCAGTGCCGCTAGAATTTTTAATAGCTAAGAATTGCTCGAGCCGCTCAGTTTTTGAGGTGAGCTTAAGGTGCTGTAAGTGAGAGGAATGGGTGAAATATTGTTGCGCAAAGTAAGAGAAATTAATGGCTATTAAATTAGCAAAGGCTTCGATATGTGCCTGGTAATGCAAAATCTGTGATTTCAATATGTCTGGGCAGGCAACAACCCTTGTATGATTAAAAAGTGTTTTAGAGTCTTTGTCAGATATACAAATACTTTGATATCGCAAAAGCGCTAAGTCTAAGCTTGGTAGAGGGTTATTTACAGCGCGATAGCCTGTTCCGCTTTTGAGCATAATAATGGTATAGAGCGTATAGGCGTTGTGATAATTCACGAGCCCTTCCAACGTGGACGATACCGAAAAAGGTTTGTTTGAAAGGAGCGTTGAAGTCTTTTCTCTTATCCATGCTGATAGCGTATCGGTTTTTGGTGTGAACGCAGAGCCAACACCTTGCTCCGTATTTAATTTACTGCGAATAGCTGGCGTTGAAGAAGCACTATTTTCAGCCTGTTGATGAGCTGCCTCAGTGAATAATGAATTCCATAGCAAATGAAGTTCATCATTGATTTCGGTTTCTGTGTAATAGGCATAGTGCTTTGCCGAGCGACTTTGATAGCGTGTTTTTTCTGCGAGTATGTCAAGTAAGACTGGGTCGTAACTTTCATGTGCTGAAACCCAATTTATTAAGTGGTGCTCAATTCTGGTGAGACTTATTTGGATACTGAATTTTCGATTCAGATCTTTTAAGTAGCGTTGGATTACACCCTGCCATTCAATAGGTTTCTTTTGCTGTATAAGCTCAATAAACGTATCAGAAAAGTAGGGTGATATATACGTAACTAAGTGTTCGGGCAGCGCGATAGAGATAACGCTCGAAACAGGCAGCAATAATTCATTATGGATAGGGGATAATGTTGTAGGCTCTGGCGCGACATTCAGTAAAATATCATTACCGTCAAAGTGAAAGCCGACTTCCTTGTGTGTCGACGCTTGTTTGATGCTGAGAACCGATTGTAAGTCTCGCGCTGTTATAAATACTATCAGTAATACCGCCCTGATTAGCTTTTTATCAATACCCCCAATAATGCCGGTTGACGTGTTTGTTAATGAACTCATTAAGATTTTTAGTTCATGAGGTTGCAGAATAGTGCGGCTGGTAGGAAGTAAATTGTGGCAGCGTCTAATGTCTATATTAATTTTGTTTGTTTTGAACCAGTGAAGAGCGCTATCTTTTACAACTGATGTCGATGCCTCTTCATACGGCTGAAGTGGTTGAGGGGGCGACGACGATTTGATGACCGTAACGTCGGGTAGGTCCTCGCTTTTTGTTACACCCGCTTCTTCGTAAATACGCTTTAGCTTTTGGGTATTTAGCGATGGCGTCATTAAGTCATCGGAACCCGTTATTCGCTCGTATCTTTTTCTTGAGTAGTGCCCACGTATTCGTTTGGCCGTTCTTCTCTCATGGCGACCTCTTGTCACCCAATCTAACCTGTAAAAGTGTTCAAGTTGATAGAGGTAGCCTAACTGAGCTCGGGGTAGATAATTATCATCGTCATCGTTTTTTAAACGCTCCTTTAAAACAAAGATATTATTTACAGTTCTATCGAGGCTACTTTCTCTGAAGCATTCATCTCTGGTTGACTCATCGGCATATAACATCCTAAAAGCACGGACTGATTCTTCGGCTCTATTTTGGCCGACTATTTTAGTTTCGTTATTTAAATAGTGCTCTAGAAATAGAAGAAGCGCTGCTGCAGCGTGGGAGGTTCTATCATCACTGAATATAAATAGCAGAGAATAAATTGGTCGTTCACTTTTCCATCCCCGACCATGCGACTCTTTCCAAAACGCTGAAGAGATTTTATGTTGGTAAGAGTGAATAATTAATAATGAAGCCTTAAATGAATTATGATCTATGCCAAATAAACTCGTAACGCGAGAAGGGTAAAGAGAGAATAGATATTCGACAGTGGCTATTGCTTTGCTCAACCCTCTTAAATCGGACGGGCAATCAATCATTTCAAGCAACTTCGCCATAGTGTTCAATTGCTCTTCATCAATGAGGTTAAAAATCTCAGAGAGTGTCTGTTCAGATAAATCTGCCATGTTCTTTATTAACGCCTAAACAGTTCAGTTTTGCTAATTGATAAATGGCTCGCCAATTTTTCTGCGGTATCTATATGTGGAAATAGTGCGCTCCACTCAGCAGATTGAAACAGACTTTTTTTGCCTTCGTCTTTAGAAAACCATGCTCGAAGATAAAATCCGATTTTCTTAGCATCGCTGATAAAGCACTTTGATAGTAAGTCGTTGGTAAGTGAAAAAAGGGCGATAGCTTTCTTAACTGACTCGCTAGGTTTCTTTTCTAGAATGAAGACAGGTATCTTGGCATCTTCTTTTAACCGCAGTTTTGCTTGAGCATGTTGTAATGAGGCAAGTGTAAAGGTACCAGTTAGCGCACGATAATTTTTTCTGAAGCGGTAACAAATTATAGGTGATTGCAACGCGAGCAGATTATAAAGCGTTGCTTCTTTGTCGTTATTGTCCGATGTCGTTCGTATACCTGCAACAGGATTGGCTGAAGCAAAAAGCGAATGGATGACGTCATCAAAAGCTATTTCAGAAATTAAAATTTTTCTGAAATCTAAACCGTCCAAAATTTTTTCGTTGAACTTCTCTAATTCACTGTCCAATCCGTGGTCCTTATTTGTGTCAAATTTGCGCAAGTTTTGCGTAATTTTGTGATCAAAGTTGAGCTAGTTTTGGTGACAATTCTGCGTCACTTTTGCACCGAAAATGTATACTTTCTAGCGACTTATATGCGCTATATTGAGTACTTTTCGACGTTTTTTTTGCAAACTAAATGCCATGAGATGAGTTCTCTTAGAGCGAATATAGCCGGTATTCGAGTACCAAAGTTCTCTTTATATAACGAAAGTTTGATGATTCTTTATGCGTTTTAAGTACTTTTAGATTGTGGCTAATTTGTGACCAAATTCAAGTAAAAAGTAGGCTAAATAGGTTGGGGTAAAGGTCTTTTAGTTGATTTTGTTGGAAATTATGTGATAGAGCGGTGTTCCACTCTTGTGATTCATGTCTTGACATGGTAGAGGTCCCCTGTTCGAATCAGGGTAGACGCACCATCTTACGATTTAATTTCATCTTTTGTTGACCCAAGCTCTTCGTAACACGCACTGATACCTTTTTCTTTATTCAGCGATATTCATGGGTAATTTAACTTTTTAATGTCGGGTGGTCTGTGTGATTTGGACTACACTAAAAGAATGGTGGCCGTTTTTTATATCTTTGCTATCTAACAATTTAGCACTCGCGGGAGTACGATGAGCTTACAGAAATACCAAGAGCCCCCGTTATTTGAACAACATGGTTCGGCTGAAAGGCGGTTCCTTCAGCTTATTAGTGCCTTGCCAAAGGTATCGGTGCAAGGTTATGACAAGCACCGAAAAGTTATCTACTGGAATAAATCAAGTGAAGACATGTATGGCTTTCGTGAGTGCGAAGCACTAGGTCAAAAACTTGAAGATCTCATTATTCCCTCGTTCATGAAAAGTGAAGTGATAAAGTTACATCAGCGATGGATAGATTACGGTGAGGCAATTCCTTCAGACGAACTCGTGCTTGAGAAGAAAAGTGGCGAGCCTATCCATGTTTTCTCATCTCACGTTATGCTGAAAGAAGGCACAGATTCACCCGAAATGTATTGTGTGGATATTGACCTGAGTGAGCAGCACAACATCCGGCAAGAACTTGAGCGAATGGCATCCACAGATTTGTTAACCGAGTTGCCTAATCGACGCTTGTTAGAGCAGTTTTTGACGTCGTCCATCGAGGATGCATCGCGCAATGAGTCTAGCTTCGCTTTGTTTTTCATTGACTTAGATATGTTTAAAGAAGTTAATGACACGCTTGGGCATACCTGGGGTGATGAATTACTGCGCTCTGTTTCTAAGCGGCTGTCAGATTGTCTAAGCGAACAAGGCTTACTGGCTCGGTTTGGTGGAGACGAATTTGTTTTTGTCGCCACACAAGTGACTTCTGAAAATGAAAGTGCTGACATTGCTAAGAAACTTACTGAGTGTTTCAAGCAGAGCTTCGCACTTAGCACTGAAAACGTGCATATCACTTCAAGTATCGGTATTAGTATGTACCCTAAAGACGGAAGTGAGATTGATGATCTTCTGAAAAATGCAGACGTCGCAATGTATCAGGCGAAAGCTGAAGGCCGAAACCGTTTTCATTTTTTCACCCACGCTTTAAGTCAGAAAGTTCGACAACAGCGAAGTATAGCAGCCTATCTGCATGAGTCTTTGGTTAACGATGAGTTTGAACTCTTATATCAACCTCAAATCGATTTGCTCACTGGAAAAGTGGCATCGTGTGAAGCGCTGTTAAGGTGGCGTCCTAAAGGTGAGGATAGGGCTGTTCCACCCAATATCTTCATCCCCATCGCTGAGCGCAGTGAGTTAATTGTTCACATTGGAAATTGGGTGTTAGAAAAGGCGTGCAAACAGGCACAGCTATGGAAAGAGCAGGGCATTAATATTCGCGTTGATATCAATGTTTCAGGAAAAGAGTTAGAGCAGAATGCTTATTTCGAACGCCTAAGGGAGTGTCGAGAGCGGCACGGTTTAATGCCTAAAGATATTGGGTTAGAGCTTACTGAGAATGTGCTCATTAAGTCTGACAATACGATTTTAGAGAATTTGAGAGCGCAACGCGACCAGGGCGTTGAAATATCGATTGATGACTTTGGTACGGGTTATTCTTCGCTTAGTTATTTAAAACAGTTTCCCGTTAGCCACTTAAAAATAGATCGTTCATTTTTAAGAGGTGCACCGGAAAATGCCTACGATAGCGCGTTAATGGAGGCTATCGTGAATGTTGGTCACAAACTCGATTTAAACATTGTTGTTGAAGGCGTGGAAACTCAAAATCAATCGAACTACTGTAAGTCTCTTAACGTTGAATATGTGCAAGGCTTTCTGTATTCAAAACCCATTAGCTCTGACGCCATTATAAAGCTGCTTAACGAACAGTAAATGCGGTTAAAAGGAGGTGTATATGAAAGAGATTTTCACAACACCGCCTTAAACGTTTCATTGAATCTACGCACAATTAAGTCGTATAAAGCGCGGGGGCTCACATAAAGCGTCAATACCTATCCTGACGTTCAGTGCCTCAGACCAGCGAGCTTACACTTAGTACATTGTCCAAAGTGAGGGTTTAGAAAAGTAATAGCCTTGTTGGTGTTCAACGTCTAGTTTGCTCAGTGCAACAGACTCAGCCTCGTTTTCTACCATTTCCGCAATAACATGGATATTAAGGCCTTTCGCAATATTGATAAGGCTAGAGACAAATAACTGATTATCTTTGTTGGTATGAATTCCCTGGGTTAGCCGTCCCGAAAGCTTAACGAATTGAGGCTGAATTGCCCTTAAACCCGCAAGCGAGGCAAAGTTATCGCCAAAGTGTTCTATGGTAATTCTACAGCCCAGCTGTATGAGTTGACGGCAAAAGTTCTCGGCTACTTCTCGATGGTGAATAAGCGCTGCATCTTCGACTTCAAAAATAAGTCGTGGGCATAGCGTTTCCCGTGTTCGAAGCTCTTCAATTAACCATTTTCTAAACTCGCCGTTGGCAATTGAGGCGTTACTAATATTTATAGCAACCTGATGAGACGTTACCGTTAGTTTTTTAAACACAATGCCTGCTACCAACTTATCGACTTGAGGAATAAGGTCCAATCGCTCTGATGCGGGGATAAGTTGCGCCATGGGTATAACATCATTGGTGTCTTTGTCTTTAAATCGAGCAAACGTTTCGTAATATGCTGGTGCGTTTCGCTCTACATTCATCACGGGTTGAATGAGAATATCGGCATATTGCTGCGCCACGATGTAATTGAGGCGCTCACGCCATTTTGTATTGCTATGAACCTGAGACACTTCTGAAGAAAACTGCCATCCTTTTTGCGTTTTCATTGCCGCCATCAACGCACTGTCAGCACTTTCCATTACCTGCTGTAACGACATTTGGCTAGAAAAACGTGTAACGCCCATCCACGTTGCTTTGCTTCCATCTCGAAGTGGCGTGGCGTTTGCAAACTGCTTCGACATATTTTCTAACATCAAATCCCGTTCGTTCCGCCCCATAATTTCACTTATCAAGGCGAAATCTCCGCCTGATAACCGAAATACAAAGCCACTTTTGCAACTGTGCTTCGCCTCATGCACAAGAAAGTCCGCGATAGATTTTACATAATTGTCACCAGCCAACATGCCCAACTTTGTATTAATAGTGGTAAGTTGAGCGAGCCTGATGAGAATCAGCTCTTTTTCCTGGAAATTAGACGTGTCAGACAACAGCGCGCGAGTGTGTCGCTCGAATGCACTGCGGTTCGACAACTTCGTCAATGTATCTTTATTGGCTTCTGTTTTGAATCGCTCAGATTGCTGAGCAATGTCATTAAATTTTGATGCTAACGACGTGGTTAGGGTGTTCACTGTGCTGGTAAGTTGGCGGTAATCTGTTGTAAACGCATTTACCTGCGAGGGGGTGAAGTCGTGGCTATTTATCTCATTAAGCTTCTTAATGGTGTTGGCAATGGGGCGCCTAGCAAATTTGGTTACCGTGACGATATATAGCGCGAGGGCGAAAAATAGCCCACAAAAGATAACAGCATTTTTGATGAGAATAGCGGTGATTTCAGTGTAAATATAAGACGTGTCTGACGTAACTAACAAATAACCATCATTGTTCGAAAAAGGAATTTTCTTGTTAACGGCAGGTGCGGAGTCCAGCTGTAAGTACCAATTAGGAACAATAGTGTTAGGCGAGCGCTCGTACTTCGCAAACACATTTCCTTCGACATCAATGACTTTGGCTGCAGATAAAAACGGCTGCAATACCATTTGACGAAGCATGGCATCAATCACTGATTGCTTCGACTGAGACGACAAGGCAGAGGTTTGTAAGACGGTTGTTTCGTAACGCAGCCGTGCTTCTTCAGCTTCTTGCTCGATTGACACTGAAGTGCGAGATTTTATTTCGCTTAGCTCAATACTCGACAACACCGTAAATGCTAAAAGCATAAGGGCAAAAACGCCCAAATTAATTTGACTAGACAGCTTCATTGCTAGCAGTTAGCTCCTTTAACTGAGAAATTTATTATTCGCCTCAACCAAATCGAGTGCTATCACTTTGATTGAGGCTTTTGTTATACCCGCCAATAGTGCCTAAGCGGCGAATAATAAATGTACTGCAAAACATAGAGTTAAGCGAGCAATTAAAGCCCAGAATAATGAAGCAAGCGCTGTTTATTAGCTTCTCACCTTTCGTCTAACCACCACGTTTTGTTCGGAGCTTCGCCTGCACCCTTAACCGGAACAACTTCGCCAAAGATAGGAATACTGGTGGGAACACCCTTAGCACCAGCAAGGTCTGTGATTTTTATTAAAGGCTCATTCCAATTATGTAGTGCTAAATCAAAGGTACTGTTGTGCACGGGCATCATGACACTAGCTTGAATATCAATATGGGCTTGCAAGCTCTCTTCAGGCAGCATGTGAATGTCAGACCATAGCTCGTTGTACGCACCGGTTTCAATCATCGATAAATCAAACGGACCGTACTTTTCACCAATAGCTTTAAATCCGTCAAAATAGCCTGAGTCACCGCTGTAAAAGATGTTGGTATTTGCAGATTTGATAACCCAACTTGCCCAAAGAGTTTCGTCTCTATCAAATAAACCTCGCCCTGAGAAATGCTGAGACGGTGTGGCCACTATTTCAATGTCGCTCACTTTTGTACTTTGCCACCAATTTAGCTCAACAACTTTATTTGCATCCACACCCCAGTCACGTAAATGATTGCCTACTTTTAGCGGTGTAATAAACACGTCGACTTTGTTTTTTAGTATTTCAATACTGCCCTTATCTAAATGGTCGTAATGATCGTGACTTATGATAACGGCATCTAATTTAGGCAAGTCTTCCAGTGAAATTGGCGCTTGGTGGAAACGCTTGGGTCCCATCCATTGGACGGGAGAAGCACGCTCACTAAAGACCGGGTCGATCAATATATAACGCTCGGCAAGTTTCAATAGGGTAGTAGAGTGGCCCAGCTTTATCACGCTGTCTTCTGCAACTGCGTCAAGCATTTGTGGTGTAAGTGCCGACACGGGTATGTCAAACGTTGGCGTTGCAGCATCTCTATTGTCACGAAAATACGCTTTGGTGACTTTCCACATGTCTCGCCACGTCGTTTTATATTCAATATGAGTATTAGTGAATTTTTCAGGTTGCGGCGCGCTTGCAGCAAGGGTGTTTGAAGAACCACAGAAAGATGTCATAAATAAAACTCCAACAAGAAAGCGTGTGCGATTAAAAACGGGCATGCTCTCACCTTAAATAAAAAAGTATACTGCACAGTGTAGTTTACCCATAATAAACTAATTTTGTTAAAAGTAAACTGGTGGGTGTAGTTTTTGTTGAGAAGGATAGATTGCAGCTAAGCGATAGTATGCAGCCAGCATGAGTAGACTCTCCTCATGCTGGCTGTTTACAATATTAGGTCCGCACCGTTTTTGTGCTACCTACACGAACTAGCGCACAACTAATCGAATTTGTTGTGCGTACTTTTTATTCTGACTTTATACCGTGGAACGTACAGTGCAGCACAGGCAATATAAGCAGTGTAAGTACGGTGGCAACGGTCAGACCAAATACAATAACAACTGCCATTGACGCGAAGAACGCATCAGAAAACAGCGGGATCATACCCAGTATGGTGGTGATGGCTGCCATTGAAACGGGACGTACACGAGATACTGACGCGGCTACTACGGCATCGAATGCGCCACTGTTACCCTTTGCCTGTACGTTTATTTCTTCCATTAATACGATCCCGTTTTTAAGCACCATACCAATAAGGCTTAAGCTGCCGAGCAGCGCCATGAACGTAAAGGGTGCACCAACTAGCACCAACCCGCCAATAATGCCGATAGTGGTGAGTGGAATTACGCCCCATATCGCTAACGCCTGACGAAGCTTGCCAAACAGCAAAACGGTGATAATGAACATACCTAATATACCAATAGGCATACTTGCAAATAGGGCGCTTTGCGCGTCTGTTGAGGTCTCGTATTCGCCGCCCCATTCAATATGGTAGCCATCAGGCAGTTGAAGCTCTTCTACAAGAGGGCGAACTTTAGCTTGCACGCTCGCAGCCGTCTCACCGGATAAAGGCATGGGCTCTGCATAAACCGCCAGCATCCGCACCCGGTTGCGGCGTTTGATGATAGGGTTATCAAGCGATACATCCACATTGCTGATAACATCAGCCATGCTTATATATTTACCTTGTTCTTGGCTCCATACGTTGAGTGAGGCGAGGTTATCTATGTCATAGCGCTGGTTTGGATCGTTGCGCATGACAATAGGTATTAAATCGCTACCTTCGCGGTAAAGGCCCACAGTTTCACCTTCATTGTTCAGTAAAAATGCGGTGTGAACGGCATCTCGCGTTACGCCGATACGCCTGGCTTGTTCTTCCAGAAACACAGGTTCAACAAATGGGACTTGGTTGCTCCACGACAAGCGAACGCTGTCCATGGTTTTCTCTTCTTGAAATATCGCTTCAATGTCGCTGCTTATTTCACGCAAAACTTCAGGCTCTGGTCCGTAGATTCTCGCTTCAATTGCCGCTTTTGCAGAAGGGCCTACTTGAAGTGCTTTTACCTTGTATTGCACATTAGGGAAGTCTTCTCGCACCAGTTCGATAATTTCTCGCATACGAGCATCACGAGACTCAACCGTATCAGTTTCAACGATAAGCTGACCATAACTGGCGTATCTGTCTTCTGGCGCATAGGTGAGGGTAAGGCGCTGTGCTCCACCGCCAATAACGCTTGTTACGTTGGCGATATTCTCCATGCCTAACACGTTGTCTTCTAAGCGACGAATAGACTGCTCGGTGGTTAAGATGTCGCTACCTTCAGGCAACCACAAATCGACGAAAAACAGCGGTGTGGATGAATCTGGGAAAAATGCATTTTTTACGAATTTACCTGACGCCATACTGCCTACTAATGCAACAAGTACCAGTACAATTGTCACGTAACGATGATTGATAGCAGCAGTAAGCACACGCTTGTATACCGTAAAAATAATGCCCTTATATGGGTCGTCATCTTCGTCATTAGCACCGCGCTCTTTTTCAGTTTTAAACAGTAAGTCGAAAAAGAAGGGGGTAATGGTAAGTGCGGTGATCCAACTTAAGAAAAGCGAAAAGCACAGTACCCAGAAGAGGGAGCCGACGAATTCACCTGTGGCATCTGGCGATAGACCAATTGGCGCAAAAGCGGTGATGGCAATCACAGTCGCGCCAAGCAGCGGCAAACCATTTTGAGACACCACGTCTTTTGCCGCCTGAAGCTTGGTTTGTCCTTTTCTCACACCAATCAACATGCCTTCGGTTACCACGATGGCGTTGTCGACCAACATGCCAAGAGCGATAATAAGCGCACCCAAAGAGATTTTTTGCAACTCAATGCCTTTTACCGACATCAATATAAAAGTGCCAAGAATGGTAAGCACAAGAATGAGCCCCATCAGAACGCCGCTGCGCCAGCCCATGAAAAGTAGCAGTACGAAAATAACGATGGCCACGGCTTCAACAAGGTTGATAAGAAAGCCAGTTACAGAATCGTCAACCACTGTGGGCTGGTTGTATACGGTATCCAGCGTCATACCTAGGGGCATACGCTGCTCTAGCTCGGCAATTTTGCTATCAAGTCGTTTACCTACATCAACTACATTTACCGCCGACGCGAACGATACACCAATTGACAGGGCCGGCGTGCCAGAACTGTGATAAAGGATTGAAGGGGTATCGTTAAGCTTGCGCTCAATAGTCGCGATATCTGTTAAGCGAATAAGGCCGCTTGCAGGTGAGCCAATTACCACTTGACCTAACGCCTCTAGGTTATCAAATTCGCCAGTAGGCTGTATGGACAGGCGCTTGCCCTGAACCTTAATCGAACCCGCGTTGCCCACCACATTTTGCGCGGTTAAAAGGCCAGCAATGGATTCTGCAGAAACATTAAGGGTTTTCATTTTATCGTGATCTAACGACACAATAATCTGTTCATTAACGGTACCGGCAATCGACACCTTTTTTACACCATCAACAAGCTGGATCTCTCGCTGCATTAAATCTGCAAAGTCTTCCATTTGCTTAAGGGAGTAGTCTTCGCTTTTAAGGGTAAGCAGCAGGCCAAAAACGTCACCAAAGTCATCATTCACAATCGAGGTGCTGGTGCCAGGTGGCAGTGATGCTTGTGCATCGCCCACTTTACGGCGCAAGTTGTCCCAGTATTGCTCTAGGTCCTTGGCCTGGACACTACTTTTAAGCTCAACGGTAATGTGCGATAGCCCAACCATGTTTACTGAGCTGATTCGTTTTACGTTGGGTATACGCTGAATCGCCTTTTCAAGCTGCAGCGTAACTTCTTCCTCAACTTGCTCAGGCGTTGCCCCTGGGTATTGAGTAATAACCAGAGCATTTCTAATGGTGAATTCAGGAAACTCTAGCTGACCTAAGCCAAGAAAAGTCACAATGCCGCCAACACCCAAGATGATGGCGACCATCCAGCTAATTACTTTTTGACGAAAAAAATACTCGACCATGGCTTATAGGCCCCCTTCTTTCGTCCACTCCGTAACAGCTTGGCCTTCTTTTACAAGATGAGCTCCAGCAGCAACGATTTTATCATCGTCGTTTAGCGGGCCTTCAACTAACAGACCGTTGGAAATACCGCGCGTAATCATCACTTCTACTGCTTCTACGGTGCCCTTCGTCGCGTCGCTATCACTGGGTTTAAAACGCCATACAATCGCTTTGTCTGGATCTGCATTGTCGGTAACCACCGCACCAAAAGGTACTAGCCAAAGCTTTGCGTTAGACTCAATGAGTTTCGACATATCAAGTAATACGGTGGCGCTCATGCCCGCTAGAACATTGATGTCGTCTGGTTCTGGCAGAGTAATTGTTACCTCATAGCTAAGCTCGCCTTGTCGCGTGGTGCTTTCGTGATCCTTATACATGGCCGCGTAACGTTTATCTGGCATACCTGAAAAGCTCACCCATGCCATTTCAGATGTACGATTTTCACGGGCTCGTGAGCGATCAATCATACGCATTTTTTGTTCTGGCAATTGAAACGTAACGTCGATTGCACCCGGCATATGAAGCTCGGCAATGGTCTGCTGCGGTACAATGACTTGGTAATTTTCAACAGGAACAGACGCAATAAGCCCCGCAAACGGTGCGCGAAGCTCCGTATAGCTTAGCTGGTCCTGTGCGTTGGTCAGACTGGCTTTAGCGGCTAAAAAATTGGCTTTCGCTTCATCAAAAGTAGAGCGGCTTACCGCGCCTTTTTCAACGGAAGCCTCCATGCGTTCAAACATAGCCGATGACACGTCAAACTGAGACTGGGCAGTGGCTAACTGTGCTTTCGCGTCTCTATCATCAAGTCTAGCGATAAGTTGGTTCTCTTTAACTTCCTCGCCCGCTTTTACTTTGAGTTCTTGGAGTTTGCCGCCAATGCGAAACGAAAGGTTTGAATACTCAGCCGCTTCCACTTGCCCCGGGAATTTAGCGATGGTTTCGTCTGAGTGCTGCACTTTGTAAAGCGTTACCGGTGTTGATGAGACTGCTTTGGGAGGCGTGGGGGCTTCTTCACATGCACTTAACCCAGCGAGTGCAGTAAATACCATCACAGTGCGCAGGGCTAAGCTGTGAAAGAGACTTTTTTCAGACAACATGGTAACTCTCCATTTAAATAGACCACTTTTTATTCCCACTAAGGCAATGGGTTATCTTGTACAGGGCGCGTGTTAACTTTTGAACGTGAAAGATAAAAAGCCAATATACGACAAGTTTGATATACATACAGGTTATAGCGCTTTTTTCCCTTTTCGATCAGCTTTTTGTTTATTTTTACAAGGCGATAGTATGCTACCGCCCATAAATATTCGTAAGTGTCCGGTCACTATCAGACAATTACCCTCTCGAAATACCGTCGGCTAGTTCGCAATTCACCCTAATCAGGTTTCTCATCGGGCGCGAGGTTTTCAGCATAGCCTTTCGGTGGTGGCGTCCAGCCACGCATTTTCGAATGCTTGTCGTGTAAATCTGCTTTTAGCGCATTTTCGATTAGCGACTCAAGTTCAATAAAGAGTTTCAGATAATTATTGTCTACTCGTTCTCCGCTGGCCTCATCCGCCCACGCGTGATACAGCACATCGTTTTGCTGAGCCTCAATGTTTTTATACGCCATTTTTTGCCGTTCAACTTGGAAAGGGTGAATATTGAGTGAGCGAAGTGCCTCTGCGCCCATTTCAAGAGCGCTGTGGTACGTTTCTGATACCACAAAATCTGCGCCCAACTGGCGCAAGCGATACCCATGACCGCGGTCAAAGGCACGCGCAAGCACTTTAATGTTAGGAAATGCGTGCTTGGCGTATTTCACCATTTCGGCAGCGGTTTCTTTATCGTCTATAGCAATAACTAGTAACGATGCTTCATGGGCGCCAGCAGTATGCAAAATGTCTGGTTTGGATGCATCGCCAAAATAGGCTTTGGTGCCAATCCGTCTGATAAGGTCTATTTGCTCAGAGCGAATATCAAGCACAACGGTATTTACATCGTTGGCTACTAAAAGACGGTTAATGATTTGTCCAAAGCGCCCAATTCCAGCAATAACGACTGTGCCTTTCTCGTCAATCTCATCTTCAGCTCGCTGTGATTTCGCGTTTTTGTAGCGAGGAATGATGGCCTTGTCGAAAAGAATAAAAAGTCCTGGCGTTAGGAACATTGAAATGGCAACAACCAGCGAAAGAACAGAAATAATGTCGCTGGGAAGCACATAGTTTTGCGACGCAAAACTTAATAGCACAAAGCCAAATTCACCCGCCTGAGCAAGGCTTAATGTGAATAGCCATTTGTTAGTGCCTTTTATTTTAAAAATTAAGGCGATGATAAACAGCACAATGGCTTTCACAAGCATAACAGCTACGGTTAGCCCTGCTATTAGCATCGGGCTCTCACTAAGTACGGAAAAGTTAATGCCTGCGCCTACCGTTATAAAAAAGAGGCCTAACAATAAGCCTTTAAACGGCTCGATATTAGCTTCAAGTTCATGCCTGAATTCACTGTTTGCTAAAACTACACCAGCCAAGAATGCACCAAGGGCGGGAGAGAGACCTACAAGTCCCATTAGTGCTGCAATTCCTATAATGAGCATGAGCGCTGTGGCGGTAAAAATTTCCCGTAAACCCGACGCTGCAACAAACTTAAATAAGGGGCGACTTAAGTAGTGTCCTTCGATGGTTAAAAAGGCAATTGAGCTAATGATCACGAGACCTGAAGCCCAAGGGGCAAGTCCTTCAACAAGGTTTAGACTATCGTGCGATCCTGTATCGCCGCCATGTGCATTCCCTGCTTCGACCAGTTCGGGTATGGCAAGAAGAGGGATAAGCGCAAGCATGGGAATAACCGCGATATCCTGAAACAGCAACACAGAAAAAGCGCTTTTGCCTCCTTCCGTTTTTTGCAGCCCTTTTTCCTGCAACGTTTGTAAAACAATGGCAGTTGAAGAAAGGGCGAATATAAGGCCTATTGTAAGGGCAATGCTAAAAGGCTGATCAAGCAATATGGCTACGCCTGTGATAAGGGCGGTGGTTAACGCTAACTGAAGGCCGCCCAATCCCATTAATTTTGACTTCATGGCCCACAGCGAGCGAGGCTCTAGTTCTAGCCCAACCAAAAACAGCATCATGACTACACCAAATTCAGCAAAATGTTGAATGGCAACAGTTTCGTCACCAACAAGGCCGAATATGGGGCCAATCACTAGCCCTGCTATTAAATAGCCTAGTACAGACCCTAATCCAAGACGCTTCGCAATGGGCACTGCAATTACGGCGGCGACCAGATAGATAAATGCATATAAGAAATAGCCAGTCACGTTACTCTCCTTGCGATGTACAAAGGTCTGCGAGATTCTCGATGTGCTTTGCTTTTTCTAGATTCAGGGTGTTAGTGGTCAATTTGTTTAGCAAGGTTGTCCACTTACCTCTATGTTCAGCAACGCGATGCTCTTCTTGCGCGGTACGAGAGCCAAAGATCGCAAAAGGAGCAATGTAGGTCATGTGCGTGATCTGAGCCATTTGCTCTAAAGGCTGGAGCAGTTGCCTGATGGTGTAATGATTAAAGCCATCAGTTTGATAGGCTTCTTCCTTACCGCCTGCACTTAATGCGCAAAGAAATAATTTATCTTTAAGTGCAGTGCCTTCATGCCCATAGGCAAAACCATATTCCAACACTAAATCTTGCCATTCTTTTAAGATTGAAGGTGTGGAATACCAGTAAAGTGGAAACAGAAAAATAATGACATCGTGGTCAACTAAACGCTGCTGTTCCCGCTCAATATCAATATTGAAATCTGGATATTCCGCATACAAGTCAACAGCAGTAACGTGTTTATTCATTTTTGCTTCGTGAAAAAGCGGCACATTTACTTCTGAACGGGTTTGCGCGGGGTGGGCAAAGAGAACCAGTACTTTCTTACTTTTCTTAGCGCTCTCTACATTGCTTTCAATGATGTTCTCGTCAGTCATACATTTCTACTCAGTGCTACAGCCAGCTCTCGTTGAGCGATAAGGAGCCTTTGATTTTTGATGTGCAAAACACGGCAAAGGTCAAAAGACCCTAGGTTATTCATTAATTCAATCTGTACGTTTAGAGCAAATAAGAATGTGTTTTTCCTCAAAGTTATAAGGTTACTAATATTTATTAGGTTGAAAAAAGTAACCTGATTACCATTATGTACTCACGTATAAAAACAGCTTCTAATAGAAGCGTCGACGGAACACTATTTTTAACTTTTGATTAGGGCCTGTTGACCTTTGATGTACAAATTTTGGTCTAGATGGAAGCCTTTTAATCGCGAAACAGTCCTGCAAGCCTAGTGGGCTAAGTTAAAGGACTGTAACAAAGAGTAAAAGGCTTCCATGACGACCCCTTTGGGCAGCGCCTGTGTGCCACCTATACTGCGTTGAATGTTTTCGATTTAGAACCACTAGACCGTCAAACATTCGTCTTGTCTAGATGGCACACAGACCGCTGCAAAATTGTACAGCAAAGGTCAGCAGGCCCTAGGACAGTATAAACATGAAAACACCAGTAAAAACACTCGCACTTGCATTATCTTTACTTTCTCCCCTTGTTTCTCTTTCTACTCAAGCCCTGCCGCAAGGAAGTGAGCTTAAAGCTGGGGCTGCGGTATGGAACTTGTTTGATGACGCAGACCGTTACGCATTGCATGTGGCTTATGTTCACAAACCGCTCGAATCATTTTACGGAATTCGACCAACAGTTCTCTTGGTAAACGCAGATCAAGGCCAACACTATTTCGCTGCGGGGTTGGCAAAAGACGTCTACAAATACAATGACTTTTCAGTACGCGTTGCCTTTCACGCGGGCATTGTTGATGCATCTGAAAATTTAGGCGACACCATTGAATTCTATTCATCACTTTCCGGTCTCTACAATTTTTCTGAATCATTTTCGCTAGAAGCTGAAATTGGCCACATTTCTAACGGCGGGCTAGGGGACACGAACCCTGGTTCAGAATCGTTTGTATTAAGTGCTCACTACCATTTCTAATCTCGCCTAAACAAGTTGTGCCTACTTCTTTCGTTAAACAGCCCGCTTAAAACGCGGGTTGTTCAATGTTGGGCAAAAACTCTTTTAACTTAACTTTCTGTCGGGCAAGGTGCGCCGCCGTTAATCCAAACCGACATTGCTTTAGCAAACTGTGCATGTGTCCCAGGAGCAGGTGTTCTGCCTGGGCCGGGGTTCCATGCCCATCTCACTAATGGATCATCACTGACATGATGCTCAAATTCTTTTTTAAACGTTTTCATGTCATCTCTTCCCCCACGTTGAGCAAGAAAAGAGTTCAAACGCGGGTTTAACCAATTGTTGCATAATTTTGAGGGTGTCATGTCGCTGCCAATAATCATGGTAGGAGGCGGCATGTGCCACACGAAACCTGGCATAAGGTCGTTTGCTGCACCAGGCGGCCTGCCGGGTTCACGCGCATTTTCATCTTGGTGACACCCACGGCAGTTTACGGGGTGCGTTTCGCCAACCTGAACAAACTTTCCGTTTTGCACCGCCATTTTTAAGTTGTTCAAAGAGGTAATGTTCATAGGGTGGGGGACGCTGTTGTCGCCCACTGTCGGTCGGTGAGCGCCATCTTCAATAACACCATGACAGTTCACACACCGTGGATGTGTTGCTACATCGAACAAGTAGTTAAATGCTGTCGTTGGGTTAGGATCTTGCTGATAAGCTTCAAAAGCAGGCGTTGAGTTAGCTGCTTTTGAAACGCTAGCGGTCAAATTACTATGGTCGCTATCGTCACTTTTATTTGCAATACACCCACTCAGGACGAATGATGAGAGAGAACTAATTAATAGGACTGTTATCATTTTCATCATACTGCCCTTATGCTTTTAATGCTGCGGTAACGTGTTGAGCAAGCATGGGCAAATGACGTAGCCGTACACCAATAGCTTGGTACACGGCATTGCCGATAGCCGGCGCGACACCAATAACGCCTGGTTCACCCAGTCCTACTGGAAACTCCTCACTTTCAACAAGTTCAATATCCATCTCTGGGACATCGTTCATACGTAGAGGAAGGTAGGTATGTAAGTTTGTTTTTGAAACCTGACCGTTTTTCACTTCGTTATGTTCAAACAGTGCCAAGCTCAGTCCCCACAGCAGTGAACCTTCAAGCTGTGCCATCGCGCCATCTGGATGAATAACAATACCAGCATCAGACACAACCCATAACTTCTTAACCGTTATCTTTCCAGTGCGCTTATTAACGTGAACATGGGCTGCAGTCGCGAGCCAAGCTGGCATAGTACGTTCTTGTCCCGCACTTACGCTATAGCCAATGCCTTCATCAGCACCAAGTTCAACACTCGCAGTCTTTTTCTTAAGAATTTCAAGCGTATTGGCAAGTCGTGTGGCACCGCCGACACTTTCAGGCGCTTTGCCCCCTTGTTTACCTTTACCGTCTAACATAGCAAGTCTGAAGTCGACGGGGTCTTTGTTGGCTTTCACTGCCACTTCGTCAATAAACGATTCTAAGCCCCATACAATCCAACCTTGACCTACCGAACGCAGCCAACCTGGCGTAAACGTATCTTGCGCTACCTTATTGTTAACCGCGCGTGCGCGATGGTGAGACATGGTGTACCAGTGGTCGGCACCAGATGCCGAAAACATATCGACTTTCCCTTCACCGTTTACCCCTGGTGCTAGAAATCCTGGTGCCATTTTTAGTGTTGGCCAGCCTGCCGCAAGCGCATGCTCCATGCCTAAAAACTGATTATTTTCATCGAACGACGCATTAAACAGTGAGGTAGAGGCAGAGCGGGGTTGATCAAATAATGTATCATCCGGGCGCATAAACACCAATTTGACTGGCTGGCCAGCAGCTTTAGCTGTAAGTAAAGCTGGAATAATCCAATCTCCATAAAGGCGTCGACCAAAACCACCGCCAAGATAATACTGGTGAAGGACCACATCACTTTCTGGCACTTCTGCGGCCTTAGCTACAGTAGGGAGTGTTAGGCTCTGCCACTGGTTACCCGTATGAATATGCCATTTACCGCCTTTAAATTCAGCAATAGCGTTAAGTGGTTCTAGCTGGAAATGATTGGCAGTGGCGGTGGTGTATAAAGCCTCAATAGTTTGTGCCGCTTTCGTTTGCGCCAGCTCTATATTTCCTTCATCTACAAAAACGGTGCCTTCCTTGCGATCACGTACAATTCTTTCGCCTTCTTTTTGTATATCAGCTTCAGAAACATTGGCAGTTTTACCGGCGTTGTAGCTAACTTTCACCAAATCAACAGCTTTAATCGCAGTAGGGTAGTCTGTAGCCAATACAGTAACCCAACCTTCGATAGTACCGCTCGGATCGGTGAGCACTTTATAACCTTTGTATCCCGGTAAGCTCTTAGCTTTACTGTCGTCCACATTCGTTACTGCGCTGCCATAACGAGTCGGAGGGAGAATGGGGCGTGCATAAAGCATGTTTTCCACTTCCACATCAATGCCATATATCGCAGTACCGTTAGTTTTAGGCGGGATGTCGAGTGCCTTGTAGTCTGCGTTAACACCGATAAGGTGGCGTTTTTTACCCGGTTTAATTGGCAATTCAGCAAGCTCATCTGCACTGAATGTTTTGTCTACTTTGCCATTCGCTACGATATCGCCATAGCTAATTTTCTTGTTACCTGAGATAACAAAGCCTTTTTCTGCCTTACAACTATCGGCAGGCACGCCAAGCAATTTTGCTCCAGCATCAATTAACACCATGCGGCCAGCGGCGCCCGCCTGAGACATTGGCTTGTAAGTATGGAAAATTGACCAAGAGCCGCCTGTTACCATGTAGCCCCATTTCGGGTCTGTATCAACGTGCACTATAGACACTTTATCCCAGTCGCACTCAAGCTCATCAGCTAAGATTCTAGCGATTGGCGTACCAATATGCTGACCCATTTCCGCTTTGGCTATGTTGACGATGACGTTGCCATCTGTATCCATTTCAAACCAGATATTTGGTGAAAACTGCTTAGTTTGAATACTTTCTTTCGCTGATAACAGAGATGGAATAGCTGCAGCACCAAATGCCATAAATAAAGATGTTTTCATTGACCCCACCATGAAAGAACGGCGAGATAAGTTGATCATGTCTTTCTTTTCTTTAGAGATGTTTTTCATGCTCATGCGTTTTCACCTTCTGATGAAGCGTTTGGGTCAAAGTATTGAACTGAAGACGTTGCGGCGCGCTTGATCGCCTTTTTTATGCGCGCATAAGCCATACAGCGACAATAATTGGTGCTCATGTGATTAACGATATCTTGGTCGCTCGGGTTTGGATTTCTGTCTAGCAATGTCGCTGCTTGCATGATTTGACCCGACTGGCAATAGCCACACTGGGGAACCTGTTCTTCAATCCAGGCAGATTGCAAGGGATGCGCGTTGTTGAAGCTTTCAATAGTGTTTACGTTCTTACCTTTAACTAATGAAACGGGATAGGAGCAAGAGCGAATAGCGTTATCATCAATATGTACCGTGCATGCGCCACACATCGCTACACCGCACCCAAACTTGGTGCCTTTTAATCCAAATTCATCGCGTATTACCCAAACGAGAGGCGTATCGGATGCAGCATCTGTCTGCACTCTTTTTCCATTTAACGTAAATTCAATCATGGTTTGTGTCACCGTGAAGTTAATGTTTAATATGCTCTCGCCAAGGCGTTGTACTTGGTTTGAACGGTCTGTTTTGCCTGTTTTAATTGGTATTATTAAAATCTGGCTGCGTTGGCTATCCCTTTAATGACTCTCACTCCATAGACGCCCCGAATGAACCTTTCGAATTGGAGCTAGACTAATAACTAAAGGTATACTAGAGGCTAAACTTGCTTATGTGGTCTATTTTAGTTACCTTGTTCAAACAAACAATTAGTATACTTTTAGTAACTAGGTGGCTTTTTTAGGAAAATAGATGGAAAGTGAAATAAAAACAGACGCTAAGGGTAGAAAAACCGTTCTAAATACTTGTACAGAGCCTTGTGCTATAGAGCGTGGAATGCGCCTAATTGGTGGAAAGTGGACGGGCTCTATTATTTATCATCTCAAAGATGAGCCTGTTAGATTTAACGACCTGTGTAGAATGCTTGGCGGCGCCAGCCGGAAGATGGTTGATCAGCGCCTTAAAGAGCTGGAAAACAACGGTATGGTGAACCGCAACGTTATCGACTCTCGTCCAATTGCGGTTGCTTATAGTCTCACCGAGTTTGGGCGCTCAGCGCTAGATATTCTTGAACAGCTAAGAGTCTGGTCTGAAAACCACACGAATGATTAAATACCGCTAGCGGTGAGCATTTATCTCACCGCATTTGCTTTATAAAGCACTAGACCGACACTAGCGGTAATCGAAGTACTTTTTCAACAAGCTCTCCGGCTTTTTCTTGGAAACCAACAAAGTGTTCAGTAGCTTCATGAGCATCAAGGGCATCCTGAGATTGCCATTTCTCCGTAATAACAAACACACCCTCTTCACTTGCATGTAGGTCATACATCACTGCGCCGACTTCTTCTCGGCTTGATTTAACCAAGGGTAACAATGCGTCTAAAAGTGCATCTTGTTGGTTTGGTTGAGAATAGATTACGACTGAAAACTCGATCATTTTACTGTCCTATTGAGAAAAAAACGCCAACATAGGCAACTAAAGGAGTAATGGTTAGCGGTTAAAGCTGACTAGCAACTTTTTTCAGGTGAAAAGCAATCTCCACCATCAAATGCCTTTTACCGCTATGCCGCAGTTAGACGTTATCTAAGCCTTTTTCTTAGATGCATTTTTTAGCGAATGAAAAAAGTTAATCTATAATGATTTATACTAAAGTATAAAAGGGTGCTCATTATCCTTTGAGTGCCACCTCTTGAGGCGACGGAATGCAATTACCGAACGGGGCGATGCCCTATGTTTGAAAAAACTTTTCACTTTTGTCCTGTTGGGCTCGCTCACATAAGCGTGGATGGAAGCTTTATACGTGTAAATAAGCGACTGTGTGATTTTTTAGGATATTCTGATGAAGAACTAACGACGTTAACCTTTCAAGAATTAACTGCGCCAGATTATCTTGATGAAGATCTAAGTTACTTAGAGCGCCTGATGGCAGGTGATATCGATGACTATGCGATTGAAAAGCGATATGTAAGGCGCGATGGGGAGCAAGTTTGGGCGAAGTTAACAGTGTCTTTAGTAAGAGATCAGCGCGGCAACCCAGACTATTTTATTTCTATTGTGGAAGATATCGATGAGAAAAAGCGCATCCAGTCTGAGCTCTTTCAAGTTGATGCCTTGTTTAGCAAAATTGTTAGCGCATTTTCTGATAGAACGTTTATATGGGTGGCGACGCCAGACTTGTCTAAACTGCAATACGTGAACGATGGCTATTCAAACATATTCGGTCGCAACGAGTACGAACTTTACTGTAACCCTATGAGCTTTATTGATCATGTACATGAAGATGATAAAGCACGGGTGTTAAAACTGTTCAGTCAACGCCCTTTGCAGAATTGGGATATTCAATATCGTATAAACGACTCGAAAGGCGAAGTTAAGTACCTTCACGATCGCGGAAGCTTGATATTTGACGACCGTGAAATGCAGTCGCTTATTTTAGGCACAGCCGACGATATAACAAGAGAGAAAACGCAGCAGCAAGCTTTGTTGAGCGCCGTCACTAAATTAGAGCACCTGTCGAAAACCGACTCGCTCACTGGACTTGCAAATAGGAGAGAGATATTTAGCCAGTTAAGCGACGAAATTTCTCGTATGGGTCGTGGCCAACAAACGTCAACGCTCGTTTATATAGACTTAAACAAATTCAAAGAAATTAACGATAAATACGGTCACAATGTAGGAGACAAGGCGCTTGTTAAGTTCTCTGAAAGAATGAGTGGTTTGCTGCGTGATAGTGATAGATTCGGTCGTATTGGTGGCGATGAATTTGTGATCTTGCTGTATGGAACCAATGAAAAAGAGACCGAAGTTTTTTTCAATCGGGTTGCCCAAAGCGACTTTGAAGTTAATGTAGATGGCAATAAGGTAGTACCAATTGGCTTCAGTGCTGGCTGGGTTGAGTGGAGCGAAGGCATTGAAACTGTGCAGGAGTGGCTAGATAAGGCCGACGAGGTAATGTACGGAAAAAAGCGTTATCAGCAAGTTTTAACCGCGATTGATAAAGCGATGTAGACAGCTATTCCTGAGACTCGATATCTACACCGCTTTCGCCATTTTATCTTTCCCTTTGAGCGAACCAGCGCGCTATTTCCTGACGCTCTTCGTCTGTCATTTTTGTCTTATTTAAAAATGGCATGTCTTTGGTCACAGAGGTTCTTCGAACCACTTGTGGCGCAAACCTTTCAATATCTTCCCATGTATCTAATACTACGCCTAAAGGCGCGACTTTAAAGATATCGTCGGTTGGCGTGCGCGAGTGGCAACCCACACAATGGGTTGTAATTAAGCTTACTACTCGCTCATTGCTTACTTCAGAACTCGCTTGGGCGACTGCATTGTTAGCCGTTACTTTTTTACCTACTTCATCGACAAGGCTCACATCTTCATGTCCTTCATTCGATGTATGTGATGGCGACTGTGGCCATGACACCCATAGGGCGATTGCTAGCATGGCGACTGCGCCAGACACTAAAATACCAGGTTTAGTGGTGCCTACATGACGCAAGTTAAAGAAATGACGTATCCAAGCGGCAGCGGCCATTATCGCAATCAGTACCAGCCAATTTTGCGGGTGTTGATACGTCATGGGGTAATGATTTGAAATCATGATAAACAGCAGAGGCAGCGTAAAGTAGTTATTGTGTACCGAACGCAATTTAGCGCTCGCACCCCAAGTAGGATCAATATCTTTCTTATCGGCTACAGCTGCTACCATTTTGCGCTGGTTCGGCATGATGTTGAAAAAGACATTCCCTGCCATGATAGTGCCAATAAGCGCACCAACGTGAATATAGGCACCGCGACCGCTAAACCACTGGGTAGACAGGTAGCTGACAATACAAACAAGCGCGACTAATCCAATACCGAAGGCAAGTGGATATTTTGCCAATGGGCTGCGACAAGCAAATTCGTATAAGCCTAGTCCGCCAAAGATTAACCCTAAACCTAAAGATATTGCCGTGGTCGGTGACATGGCGTTTACCGAAGGGTCGATAAGATAAGCGCTAGCACCAAAGTAATAAACAATTATGAGTAGTGCGAAGCCCGATAACCACGTGGTATAGGCTTCCCACTTAAACCAGTGCAGTGTTTCTGGCATTTTCTCTGGGCCATAGGCGTATTTTGCGACCTCATAAAAGCCGCCACCGTGAATAGCCCATAAGTCGCCTTTGATACCTTTATCCTGCTTCCATTTAGGTGGCGTGCGTAGATTGTTATCCAACCAAATGAAGTAAAACGACGCGCCAATCCACGCTACACCCGCTAAAACGTGGAACCAACGTACAAATAAACTTATCCAATCTAGCCACGGCATTATTGTTCTCCTTATTTAGGGCCCAAAGGCCCTACAGCAGCCTGTTATTAATGATGTTCTTTTTTATAGTGGCAGGTGCCGCTTATCCACGTTTGGTCGATAGCGCGGTCATCACCTAAAATACTCAAGGCAAAAAACACATCGTCAAAGTCCGCGTCTTCTTTTATTCTCAATTGTGTCAATTCGTCAAACCTAGGCTCAACAACGATAAAGTCAGCGGTGGTGCCTGGGTTTAAGTTGCCTATTTCATGATCAAGCGCATGAGCTACGGCCGCGCCTTGGGTCATAAGATAAAAGCCTTCTAACGGGCTGATGGGCTCGCTGCGCAATTGACTAACCTTGTATGCATCGCCGTAGGTTTTAAACATGTTAAACGTAGTGCCTGCACCCACATCGGTGGCCATGGCCACATGGACCTTGTTAGCACGCGCTGCGGTCATATCAAAAAGGCCACTTCCTAAAAACAGGTTAGATGTCGGACAGAAGGCCACCGTAGCGCCGCTTTCGCCTAAGCGTGCCCATTCGTTAGGCGTAAGGTGAATGCCATGGCCAAACACCGCACGTTCACGCACAAGGCTGTAGGTGTCATATACATCTAAATAGCCGTCCGCTTTAGGGAATAAGCTCTTCACCCATGCAATCTCGTCTAAGTTCTCAGACAAGTGTGTTTGAATGAAAACGTCGGGATACTGCTTGGCAAGTTCCCCTAATGCAGCAAGCTGCACTTCAGTACTGGTTGGCGCAAAACGGGGCGTTAGCGCATAGCGGTTGCGGCCCTTGTTATGCCAAGCTTCGATTAATTCTGCACTGTCAGCTTGTGCTGTGTCGGCGCAGTCATTAAGCGCACTAGGGCAATTCCTGTCCATACATACTTTACCGGCCACAATTGCCATATCAATTTCGCTTGCTGCACTAAATAATGCGTGGCTACTGCTTTTATGAACCGTAGTAAAAACAAAACCTGTGGTAGTACCGTTCTTTAGCAATTGGCGCAAAAATACGTTAGCAATGGTTTTAGCGTGTTCACTGTCAGCAAACTGCATTTCTGTGGGAAACGTATAGTTTTCAAGCCAGCTCAACAGCTGTTCGCCATAATGAGCTATGCTCTGTGTTTGCGGATAATGCAGGTGGCTGTCTATTAAACCTGGCAAAATCCACTTGCCTGAAAAATCTGTCACAGCGGCAGCCGGGTAGCGCTTTGCTATCTCTTCAAATGTGCCAATGTCTTTTATTTCTTTATTGTCTACTAACAAACCACCGTCTTTGAATATAGCGATGTCATTATCGAACTGTGTAGTTTGGTTAGGAAAGTGCGCAATGCTTGCACGAAAAAGCTGCATGTTTGTTAGCTGCCCCTGTAGCTGCTGAAACCGAATGGAGAGATAAGAAGTGGCACATGATAATGGCCGCCATTCTCATCAAGTTCAAATGTAATATCAATGTGTGGGTAGAAACTATTGCCATGCGTTTCTACAAGGTAAGGCTTGCAGTGAAAGCGCAGGGTATAAACGCCTGCGGCAAAACCGTCTTCAACGCCCCAGTTGTTAAAACGCCCGTCATTATCCGTCTCACCCGAAAGGGTGCTACCGTCAGGTAGTGTAAGTGTAAGGGCAATGCCTTGTGCTGGCTTACCTAATGTAGTGTCGAGTACGTGGCTAGAAAGCGTATTCATACTGTTTTCCTTAAAAACTATTCAATGCGTATTGACCATATTTTTGAAAATACGGGGGTTAATCCAGCGCTTTGCTAATACGCAATAGGGTTATCTTTATTTGCTCTGAAGCAGCATTGGTAATCTCTTGCTGTGTGGTATTGGGTAGCCTAGCTTGTAATGCTTCTAACATAGTCTGCGCAGAAAGACCGGTGGCACAAATAATAAAGATAAACCCATGCTTGTCTAAATAGGCGTGATTGGCTTCTTTTAACTGGTGTAAAACGGCCTCGGACGCGCTGGCTGTACCCGACTGCTCGCCCGCAGCAATGGCTTTGGTATTTGCAAACTTTTTGCGCAACGAATCAACGTCGCCAATCATGGGGTGTGCCGTAAAAGCTTCAAGGTAGTCGTCATCACTGCATTTGGCCCACGCGCTCTTCGCTTGATTAACAAGTGCGTCCTTGTCGCTGTAGGGGCGTGCTTTTACCATTTGATAAATCCAGGTTTTCGCCGCGCAGCATTGCTCAAACCAAGAAGACGCCTCTTCAGCGCTTAGCGTATTTAATTCTTTAAGTGTCACTGGTGGTGTCCTTTTCTTTGTGAAGCGCTGTAGCGGGTTTCTCACTGTATTTGTTACTGTTGCCTGCCGTTACTTCTTTTACATGAAGACGCTCGATAATTTGCGCAGATATAGAAACGGCGACTTCAATTGGTTGCTTGCCAGGGATATCTCGGTTACCTATTGGCGTAAATAGCCTTGCCAGCGCGTTGTCGTCAAACCCACGCTGAGTCAGCTTGGTAATAAAGCGCTTTGCTTTGGTGTCTGAACCAATTAACCCAACAAAGGGGAGGGAAGGTTGCTTTAACGCCTGCTCTGTAATGCGATAGTCCAATTGATGATCGTGGGTGAGTATAATCAGCCAACTGTTCTCATCAAGGTGTCTAACTTCGCTCTCTGGTGCTTCTTCCACGACTTTGTGCACGTTGGCTGGCAAAGACGATGGAAACAGTTCCTCGCGACTGTCTATCCACGAAATGCGTACAGGCAATTGAGCCAAAATAGGCACCAGTGCTTTTGCAACATGGCCAGCACCAAAAATGGCGATGTGCTGCTGATGAACGTTACACACGTCAAATAGCACCTTTACTGCGCCGCCGCAGCACTGTCCTAAAGAACTGCTTAACGGGTAGCTGTGAAGTTCAGTGCATGCTTCGCCCTTTGCAAGGTACTCTCGTGCGCGGGCAATGGCATCAAACTCAAGGTGCCCGCCGCCAATGGTATCGATGCTTTGTGAAGCGGTAACCACCATTTTACTCCCGGGTTCACGAGGCGTAGAGCCTGCAGTGCCAACCACAGTCACAAGCACATAGCCTTCATTACGCGCTTGGCATTCGGCTATTCCCTCATACCAGTTTGTTGCACGAAATGATTGGGGCGCGCGAGATGACTTTGCTACCGTGAGTGTCATAAAACACCGCCTCGACTGGACGACTGCTGCATAGCACTTACTGCATTTAACACCCGTTCTGGTGTGGCTGGTGTATCTAGTTGCGGATCAATCGTGTAGCCAGACAGGCTTGATATCGCGTCTTTTAGTGCGCACCACACTGAAATGGCCAGCATAAATGGTGGCTCACCAACGGCTTTTGAGTGGTAAATGCTATCTTCAGCGTTTTTTCTACCGAACAGCTTCACATTAAACTCTTTTGGCGTATCGCCAATTGCCGGAATTTTATAGGTCGCCATATTTTCACTAATTAGCCTGCCTGCTTCGTTCCACTTTAAGTCTTCTGTGGTAAGCCAGCCCATGCCTTGAATAAATGCGCCCTCTATTTGGCCAATATCAATGGCGGGATTAAGGCTGTTGCCCACATCGTGGAGCACGTTGACTTTATCTACGGTGTATTCACCGGTAAGCGTATCAACAGAGACTTCACTCATTGAAACGCCGTAGGCAAAGTAGAAAAACGGACGGCCTTCACCGGTGTCGCGGTTATACTGTAATTTTGGGGTTTTGTAGAAACCGCTTGAAGACAAAGATACACGAGCAAAATACGCTTGCTGCACAAGCTCGGTAAAGGTAATTTTGTGCTCATCCAATACCACGTGCTCATTAATGAATAGCACGTCGCCAGCGCGGTCCTCTAGACCTAAGCTTTTGGCAAAGCACTCGGCCAAACGGGCTTTTAGCGTAATACATGCATTTTGTACGGCTTTTCCGTTTAAGTCAGTGCCGCTTGAAGCTGCTGTTGGTGAAGTGTTAGGTACTTTGTCAGTGCGTGTTGCAGTGACTTCAATCATATCCAAATCTAGTCCAAATTCATTGGCTGCAATTTGGCCTATTTTGGTATGAAGCCCTTGGCCCATTTCAGTACCACCATGGTTCACCTGAATACTACCATCAGTATAAATGTGCACTAAAGCGCCAGCTTGGTTTAAATGCTTCGCGGTAAATGAAATGCCAAACTTAACAGGCGTTAGCGCTAAACCTTTCTTAATCACCGGGCTTTCGCGGTTAAACGCTGCAATAGCTTCACGGCGCTGCCAATACTGAGCGGTTTCTTCTAGCTCGGCAATCATATCGGGTAAGAGGTTGTGCTCTACCTTCATTCCATAGGGAGTCAGACTACCCGTCGTGGGGCCGTATAAATTACGTTTTCTTACCGATAGGGGGTCGCTGCCAATAGCACGGGTAATTTTATCAATCATGGCTTCAGCCATAATCATACCTTGCGGTCCGCCAAAACCTCGATAAGCGGTGTGCGATACCATATTGGTTTGCAATCTGTGGCCAACAATGTCGCTATCACCTAAGAAATAACCGTTGTCTGCATGGAACATAGCTCTATCGACAATGGCGTCAGATAAATCAGGCGAGTGCCCACAAATACCATTGATTGTCATGCGGGTGGCTTCAATTTTACCTGTCTCGTCAAAGGCCACGTCGAACTCGTTTTCGAACGGGTGACGTTTGCCAGTAACATGCATATCGGTGAAGCGTGGTAAGCGAAGCTTAACCGCACATTGATTGCGCGATGCCAGTAAAGCCGCTATACAGGCCCATTGCGCGGCTTGCGTTTCTTTTCCGCCAAAGCCGCCGCCCATACGTCGCATGTCTACCATTACACGGTGCAATTTTACATCGAGCACTTCGGCAACGAGTTTTTGTACCTCACTGGGATGTTGACTAGACGTATAGATTTTCATGCGATCTTCTTCATCAGGGATCGCAAGGCTCACTTGTCCTTCTAAGTACATATGTTCCTGTCCACCAATACTGAGCGTGCCATGTGCTTGGTGGATCGCTTTTTCAAATGTACTTTCAACGCGGTCAGTGTGTTGGCCAAACCGATGTAGGGGACGCACAAACGTTTGCTGCTGGTGGGCAGCTTCGGCACTAAGTATAGGTTTGGCTTCACTCACCTCTACTTTCCCTTTTAGCGCAGCTTGTCGGGCAAGGTTTATCGAAGTGGCAAGTACTGCAAATACAGGCTGACCGAAGAATTTGATTTCGCCATTAGCAAGTAACGGATCGCCTTCGAACACAGGTCCAATATCTTTATGGCCAGGCACGTCGTCAATCGTAACCACATCTACAACGCCTTCACTTTGGCGAACAGCGTCAAGATTTATCGAGTTAATCGTACCTTTTGCGCATTGGCTTACACCAACTGCAGCATAAAGAGTGCCTTGAGGTTCAATAACATCGTCAACATAGTTTGCGCTGCCTTGTACTTGGCGTGTTGCGCTCTCGTGCTTTTTAGATACATGAACGACACTTTGCTTGTCGTTTTGTTGCAGTGGATTAGGGGCATCAATTAACTTACGCATGCTGCACCACCCGTGTTTCAATTTGGTTTGCTGTTTGGTTTTCTAACCAGAAGCGGTGCCACAAGTTAGCTAAAACAGTTTTACGGTATTGGGCTGTAGCGCGCACATCATCGATAGGTGAAAATGCATCGAATAAGACTTGTTTGCCCAACGTTAAACATTCGTTGCTAGCGAACTGCTTACCTTTCAAAACGTTTTCTAACGCATTGCAGGTTGACGGAACTGCTGCTACGCCACCAAAGCCACTGCTAATGGCTTCTACCTTGCCGTTGTCGAGTGTGACATTAAATACGGCGCATACTGCAGAAATATCATCTTCAAATCGTTTCGATATCTTATATGCAGCTAATGCTTGATTGGGCTGTTTCAATGGTATTTCTATTGCACTTATCCATTCATCTTTCGCCAGCATGGTCTCGCGATAGCCTGTGAAGAATGTGCTAATTGGGATCATACGAACGCTCTCGCCGTTATCTAAATGCAGTATGGCATTCAACGCGAGTAGTAACGGTGGCATATCACCAATAGGGGAAGCGTTAGCCACGTTACCGCCAATGGTAGCCTGATTGCGGATAGGCAACGAGGCAAATCGGGTAACAAGCTCAGCCACTTGCGGAAATGCATTTAGTAATAAAGGTGCCGCATCATTTAGCGGTACAGCTGCACCAAGAATAAGAGAATGCTCGCTTTTGGTGCATTGTTTTAGTGCATCAATATGCGTCACACTGATAAGCGTTTCTACATCTTTTAGCTGTTGCGTGAACTGAAGGCTTAAATCCGTGCTGCCAGCGACTAGCTGTGCAGCTGGATGCGCTTGAATCAGAGTCTTCAGTTCTTCGCGAGACGTTGGCGTATGGATATTGCCCGTACCAGTGGGTTTCTCACCAGATAATGACAGTAATGTAGAAAGGGTGGCAGCTTGGCGTGCAGTGAATTGATCAACAGGTGTTTGTTCGCACACCTCCATCGTAGCATCGATAATAGGGCGGTAGCCTGTGCAGCGACATAAGTTGCCTGATAAAGCGTGCAGCACATCGTCGCGATTTGGTTTTGTATTGCTGTGATATAGGGCAAACATCGACATAATAAACCCAGGTGTGCAGAAGCCACACTGAGAACCATGGTGATCAACTAACGCCTGCTGTACGGGGTGTAAGTGTTTACCATCGTTCAAATGCTCAACAAATAAAAGCTGCTTCCCATGAACTGCACTCATTAGCGTGATGCAGCTATTCACTGTTCGATAATTAAGTTCTGCAGCGCTATTTGAGGAGGCTGGTTCCACAAGTACTACGGTACATGCACCGCAGTCTCCTGCTGCACAGCCTTCTTTTGTGCCTGTTTTTTTGCGATGTTCGCGAATAAATTGTAGAAGGGTGAGGTCGGCCCGCGCTTCATTTAATTCAACGACATCGTTATTTATTAGAAAGCGAATCATACTCACACCTTCTTGTTATATTCATTCTTGTATTCATTAATATAGCTGTATTTTTTCAATAAAAGTAGACCATTTGGTCAATTTATTGCTTATAAAAAAAGGCCGAGTTCTAAAAGGCCATGATTTTGCGCAAATTTGATTGGAAAAAAAGAAGTGATACCTTTCTATTTTTCTTTTGCTAAGCACTACGTCGATTTGTTAATAAAGAATAAGGCAAGATTCGTGCAAGGTTTTGAACTATTCGCGTAATTCGTGTTTTAGTATGGTTAACACTCCCTGCATAGGGTATGTATGATCTATAAGAGCATAGCAACTCGTCGGCAATAAATGCTAACCTATCGAAAAGGCATGCAGCATTTATACTGCCCGTGCGCTTGCAAAGTAGATTGCAAAGGAATTTTAATAATAATGATGAAGGTAAAAAGTGCTGACGCTGGCGTTGGCGCTATGAACAGAAGAAAAATACTCCAAGCCGCTGAAAAATGTTTTGCACAGTTTGGCTTCAAAGGCACAGCAGTACAAAAAATTGCTGATGAAGCAGGACTTCCTAAGACTAACGTTTTGTATTATTTCAAAACAAAACAAGAGCTCTACGTAGCGGTACTAGAAGAAACCCTCTCGCTGTGGAACTCACGTTTTGATAAAGCCACTGTAGAAGACGACCCAGCCGAGGTACTCGCCAATTATATCGCCGAGAAAATGGAAGTGTCGAGAACGCATCCAATGGCCTCAAAGATCTTTGCGATGGAAATTATCAATGGTGCACAAAACTTAAGTGGCTACTTTGATGAAGAGCATGCGCTTTGGATGAAAGGGCGACTTGCGGTTATTGATGCATGGGTAAAGGCCGGCAAACTGCCACCTGTTGAAGGTGAATACTTGCTTTACACAATCTGGGCGAGTACCCAGCACTATGCTGACTTCTCTGCGCAAATAACCCGTCTACGCGGTAAAAAGATGACAAAATCAGATTTTGAAGACGCTACAAAACAAGTGGTAAAACTCGTGCTCGGTGGCTGTGGGTTATCTGTGCCAGAAAACTTCGAGGTGTAGCATGACAGAGTCTGTTTACCCTCGTGATCTGATTGGTTATGGTCAACATGTACCTCACGCTAAGTGGCCGGGCGAAGCAAAAATCGCGATTCAGTTCGTATTAAATTACGAGGAAGGTGGCGAAAATTGCGTGCTTCATGGTGACGAGGCGTCGGAAATATTCCTATCGGAAATTATCGGCGCACAAGCGTATAAAGATCGCCACCTCAGCATGGAGTCTATTTACGAATACGGCAGTCGTGCAGGGTTTTGGCGTTTACACCGTTTGCTTAATAAATACGACATTCCCGTTACTGTGTTTGGCGTCACTATGGCTATGCAACGACACCCTGACGCCGTAAAAGCCATGATGGATTCAGGTTGGGAAATTGCCAGCCACGCCATGCGCTGGGTGCATTATCAAGACATGGACGAAGAGCAAGAGCGTAAACAAATTGATGAGGCGATTATTCTTCATGAACAGTTAACGGGCAGTAAACCTGTAGGTTGGTATACAGGAAGAACGAGTCCGAATACGCTGAAGTTGATTGCAGAGCGCGACGATATCTTATATTGCGCCGATTCATATGCTGACGACTTACCTTACTACGACTGCCATTACAGCAAGCCGTTATTGATGGTGCCGTACACATTAGACACCAATGATATGCGCTTTGCCACGCCTCAGGGCTTCAACAGTGGGGAACAGTTTTTCACCTACCTAAAAGATGCGTTTGACGTGTTGTATGAAGAAGGAGAAGAAGCGCCTAAGATGCTATCTATCGGCCTTCATAATCGCATAATAGGACGGCCTGCTCGACTCGCCGCACTTAAGCGCTTTATCGAGTACGTTAAGTCTCATGATAAAGTATGGCTAGCGACACGAGAGCAAATTGCCCGTCACTGGTTGGAGCTTTATCCTAAAGATGGTGGTGACAAGCCGCGTACGTAGCGTTTACAGTACGCCTACTATATTTGAAGTACAGTAAAGTGAAGAGACAAAAGTGAAACAAATGGAGCGCTATCGCCTTCACTTAATAAAGGACAAAACCATGAAAACAAAACTAGCCATTATTGCCCTTGGGGCGCTAGCGCTGACAGCATGCTCAAAGCTGACTAAAGAAAACTACGATAAATTAGAAATGGGTATGTCTCAGGACGAAGTTGAAGCAATTCTGGGTTCAGCTGACAACTGCGGAAAAACAATGGGTACCATGGCATGTACATGGGGCAATGAAGACAGTAAGCACGTTAAAATCGTATTTATGGGTGATAAAGCCGTTACCTTCACTTACGATGGATTGAAGTAAACGTATATCTTTTTCACTTGCCTAGTTTAAAAAGAAAGGTGGCGTTGAAAGCCACCTTTTTTGTATCTAAAGCGTTAACTTACAGGCACGCAATAAGCGCCGTTGAATTATTTTAAATCCAATAAGTATCGTAATAAGAAAACAATCGCTAGTGCATAAGTGAGCGGTGTTACTTCTTTAAATTTTCCCGTACCTACCTTAATGCCAACATAAGTAATAAAACCAAGGGCAATGCCTTCGCTAATGCTGAATGTGAGCGGCATGGCGATAAGTGCAACAGAAGCAGTGGCTAACGCACCTAAGTCGTCGAAATCAACCTGTCGAATCGATTCCATCATTAAAATACCTACCATCAATAGCGCTGGCGTAGTGGCCATTAGCGGGATAACTTTCATTAGCGGTGTTAAAAATAGCGAGAGTAAGAAGCAGACAGAAACCACTACTGCGGTAAGCCCGGTTCTGCCGCCCGCCGATACGCCCGTAGCGGACTCCACATAGCTAGTTACTGGAGATGTACCTACTAATGCGCCAGCAATACTCGCTGATGCATCGGCTGTCATTGCTGAGCCAATTTTCGGTAGCTTGCCTTCGGGAGTAAGTAGATTGGCTTTTCGAGATACGCCGATTAAGGTGCCAATGGTATCGAACATGTTCACAAACATAAGTGCGAAAATGAGGTCCCACGTTTCAGCAAGGTGATCAATTGGGTACCAAAAGTCCATTGCCATAAAAGTGTTTGAAATAGATTCTGGCATGCCAACTACAGCAGAAGGCGTTGCAGTTAAGGTACCGTTTTCAGTGGGGATAAAAGCACCTATTAAGGTGAGTGTTACGATAGAGATTAAGATAGCGCCTGTAACGCGTTTCACCATAAGAACGATAGTAAAAATAATGCCGATGAGCGCTAACATTACTGCTGGCTCAGAAAGGTCGCCAAGCTGTACGAAGGTTGCAGGATTATCAACAATCAGCCCCGCATTTTTAAGGCCGATAAAGGCAATGAACAAACCTATACCACACTGCACGCCGATTTTAAGAGAAGGAGGTATAGACTCGGCTATTTTGGTTCGAACTCCGGTGAGAGAAAGGAGTAAAAAGAGAATGCCGTTCCAGAAAACAATACCAAGCGCTGCTTCCCATGGAATTTCACGACCAAGACAAATGGTAAACGCGAAAAAGGCGTTCAAGCCCATACCTGGTGCCAACGCAATAGGGTAGTTAGTCATTAGCGCCATCATTAAAGTGCCAATACACGCCGCTATTGCTGTCACTGTAATTAGGCCCTCTACGGGCATGCCACTTAACCCAAGAATACCTGGGTTCACCACGAGTATATAAGACATGGCTGCGAACGTAGTAAGTCCTGCAATGATCTCTGTTCTTACTGTTGTTCCGTGTTCCTGCAGCTTAAATAGCCGTTCGATTACGTTGTTGGACATCAAGAGTTCTCTGTTAGTATTTCATTGTGTGTTTTGTGCGTTGAAAGCAATAAACTGACCAATTAGTCAACTTGTTGGTGTGTTTTGTGCTAACTTACTTTTCAGTACAATGACTAATTAATAGACATTGCGTGACTCAAGGTCACTAGCCAGGCAGCACAAAGCCAGCCAAACGGTTAGTAATTAACATAGATGAAGTCAAAAAAACCGCAAAGAAAACCTAAATGAGCAATAGAACTCGTTTACAGATAGCATTAAAGATAAACTATTACGCACCAATTAAATGCCATTGCATTGTTGTGGTGCAAATAAGTGAGGGGCCATGTCGCTGTCATCAATAATTAAAAACATTCCAAAGGCCGAACTGCATCTGCATATAGAAGGTAGCTTAACGCCTGAACTTATGTGACGCCTAGCTGAAAAGCACAGTGTATCACTTCCTTATGCTAGCGTGGAAGAGATAGAAGCGGCGTATAACTTTGAAGATCTACAAAGCTTCCTTGACTTATATTATGCAGGGGCGGGCGTGCTTCGTGACGAGGATGATTTCTTTGCTTTAATGTGGGAATACTTAACGCGGTGTCATGAGGACAATATCGTCCACACGGAAATTATGTTTGATCCGCAAACCCATACAGAGCGTGACATAGGTTTCGATATTTTCATGCCAGGCTTTTTGAAGGCGATGGAAAAAGCAAAAGATGAATACGGTATCAGTAGCTATTTAATCATGTCTTTCCTTCGCCATTTGCCAGAAGATGCTGCCTTCGATACGCTTTCTGCAGCAGAGCCTTATTACGAGCACATTACAGCGGTAGGGTTAGATAGCTCCGAACTTGGTCATCCGCCGTCAAAATTCGAACGCGTATTCAAAAAAGCCAAAGCTCTGGGATTTAAAATTGTCGCCCATGCTGGAGAAGAAGGACCGGCATCTTACATTTGGGAAGCCATCGAGCTATTGGACGTCGATCGTATTGACCACGGTGTGCGCTGCCAAGAAGACGAGGCGCTTATGGATCTCTTGAAAGAAAGACAAATTCCACTTACTGTTTGTCCATTAAGTAACCTCAAGCTGTGTGTGATAAATGATATGAAAGACCACAATATTGTCCAGCTTCTTGATGCTGGGCTTCTGGTCACGGTTAACTCTGATGATCCTACGTATTTTGGTGGCTTCCTAAATGACAATTTTGAAGCGTTGCACCAGTCTCTGGGTATTGACGAAAAAACAATTCGTACGTTGGTAGCAAATAGCTTTAAGGCAAGTTTTTTGCCGCAAGAGCAGAAAAACCAGCTTGTTGAAAAGGTTCTTTCAGCCTAGCAAGGCGAGGAGCGGAAGATAGTCGAGTTAGCTTCTGGCGATTAATGCGAGGAGCTAATGTGATTTTACGATTTCATGGCTGCAATAGTTTGCTTAATCAAACTGTCTAATTCTGCGATGTCTTGAACGATTTCGCTTAAATCGTCTTGCTTGGCTTTGTTTTCAATAGACGATGCCTTTTCCCGAATGGCATCGGCACCTACGTCGCCCGACACACCTTTCATAGCATGACTGTTGAATCTAACGGCTTCAATATCTAATGCGGTCGCTGCACTTTGAAGTGCTTGTTGTTTTTGTTCTATTTGCGCAAGGAACATTTCAACAATACGGTTCAATAACCCCTCATTTCCACCCAGCCTGCTTATTGCGGCATCGCGGTTCCATAATTGTTCTCGAGTGGGCGTATCGTTTGAGTTAGATGTGTACATATGTGCCACCGTAATTGAAGCGTTATGCCAGTGTACAATAAATGTTCTAAACAAAAAACAGCAAGTTCAGCCGCTTAGCATACAACGGTTCATAAACCGGCAAAACCTAGACGAAAGACTAATTTTTTTTTACGTATCTCAGGCGATACTTATTCTGTCATTAGTTTCACAGTGTGGTATTTCTCATGGATAATGAGACACAGAAAGTAGTCATCATTGACGATGAACCAACAACACTCTTGTTATTGGAAAGTGCAGTAGAATCTATAGCTGACGGCGTTATTTCAATTAACGCAGCAGGGGATGTAACTTTTGTTAACCCGGTAGCTATGTCTTATAGCGCTACGCTGGCCCGCGTGGGTGGCGATGAGTTTGCCTGTTTACTTACTGAAATTGGTTCGGGTTACAGTGCAGACAGTATTGCTATGGCGTGTTTGCAGGCGGGTAGAGAACCCAGTAATATAGACTATAAGGCCCATCAACTTAGCTGCGCTCAAAGCTCTTGGGTGTCACTTAGGGCAGGGTTATTTTATGTGTCGTCCCATGGTGATGGCGGATTTCTTCACAAAGGTAATTGATGATTGCCAAGTTGCGTAAGGTTCACTCGGCTGCGTGTAGAACGCTATCGATAGACCTTCTTTATAACCTTGTCTTTCAAACCATACCTACTTGGAAGCAAACTAGCTGACTTTTCGATACAAATTTGTATATAAGGTGTTAGACTTGCGTAAAACGTTGTTATTACTTTGATATTGTATAAGCAGAAACAACGCAAGCGAGAATGTCACCTTGGTGTAGTAACAATAAAAGTACCCGATGAATCGAATAGAAATAAAAACCTACGCAGAGTGTAACGTACTTATTGTGGACGATGAGCCGATGAGTCGTATGCTGCTTGAATCCATCCTTGAGTCGGTGTTTATCTGTGCTACAGTCGAGTCGGGAGAACAAGCCATATCTTACTGTAAAGCTAATTTGCCGGATTTAGTTTTGCTGGATATGAACATGCCAGATATTGATGGTCTAGACGTTTGCACAGCCTTAAAGGCTTCGCCTGAAACGAATCATATCCCAGTCATTTTCGTTACGTCTACAATGGATGTTGAAAGTGAAAATGCGTGCTGGGAAGTAGGGGCGTCAGACTTTGTGATGAAACCGGTTAACGCTTCCACGTTAACGCATCGCATCAGAACACATCTGCAAAATAAGCTTCGCACCGAATTCCTTGAAATGATGACATTTCACGATCAGCTAACGGGCTTGTACAATCGCATGTATTTAACCAATGAAATTCCGTTACTTATTAAGCAAGTTGCGAGAGACAATGGTACAGTTGGAGCAATAATGATCGATATCGATTACTTTAAGCTTTTCAACGATACGTACGGTCATCTTGAAGGCGATATTTGCCTTCAAAAAGTGGCACAAATCATATCGGATACGGTTAAACGGCCGAAAGATGCAGTTATCCGTTTCGGCGGCGAAGAGTTTCTGGTACTCCTCCCCTATATCGACCATCAGGGCACAAAGTTAGTTGCCCATCAGCTTGTTGAGGCTGTCGCCAATGCAAGAATTCCACATGATAAAGGGATAGAAAACCGCGTATCAATAAGTGCAGGCTTTGCAGTTTGGAAAGCTACGGATGTGGTTGAAGACGATGTAGCTGCGCTTATAGAAGACGCTGACATTTCACTGTTTGAAGCAAAAGAATTAGGGCGAAACCAAGCCAAGGGCTGAGGCCACCGTCCAATATCCCATCATAAAAATAGAATTTCTAGCCTATTGTTTAATATCCCGTATTCAAATTCCAAGCTATCTTTATAAATGCGGGGCCGCTATGCATGAATCGAGCAAGGCGGCAAGAATCTTGTGGTCTTTACGCTTGGGTAGCGAACCATGGTTTATTTTGACGAACAATCGAGTTTGAATGTGAAACTGGAACACCAGTTGAAGGCATCGCTAACCAGTTTGGTACAGCGAGGCTGTGATTCGTTTGGCGTGTTTCAAGGTTTACTTCTACAGTTGGACGAAGAGACAGTTAATATATTGGTTAAAGCTTCGTCGGCGTATGCACCCAACTTTAAGTCGGTCCCTTCTTTCTCTACCTGTGTACCTGTAGACAACTGCTTTCCTGTAAACAGCGCTAAGTGTTCTACTGCATTTAAACAATGGTTTTTTACTTATTTTAATGCCGAAAAGTACATCCGAGGCCGTGTTCATACCCTGGATGGAAGCCAAGTGTGCTTGGTCTTTATTAATGCGTGCCCGGAACAGCCGGTTAACCTCGACAAGCTGTCGCTGTTAGACGATTGGCTGAGCGTGATGTTGAATAAGTTTCATCTCGAAAAAGCAGAGACCAATCAAAACACGTTGTACGAAAAGTTACAAAGTGTAGCGAACATAGGCACATGGGAAGTTGATTTGACCACTAATGCACTTAGCTGGTCTTCACAAACTCGGCGTATTCACGAAGTCTCAGAGGACTTTGAACCCACATTAGAAACAGCTATCAACTTCTATAAAGAGGGGTTTGATAGGGATGAGATTAACCGCATTGTCTCCCACGCGGTGGCTACGGGTGAACCGTGGAGTGCAACGCTTGAACTTGTCTCCGCCAAAGGTAATTCGGTTTGGATAGAAACCCACGGCATGGCTGAGATGAAGCACGGAAAGTGTGTTCGTTTGTTTGGAACTTGCCAAAACGTTAACAAGTCGGTGCAACTTAGACTCGAATTGGAAGAGAGAAGAAGAGAAGCCGAAGCTGCGTCTAAAGAACGTGGCATATTGTTATCTCGTATAAGCCACGAGTTAAAGACGCCGCTCAATGGCATAACCGGCATGTTGCAGGCGATTAAGTTCGAAAATAAAGAAAATGTACGAATGCGCAAAGCGGATGTGGCGCTTCATAGCGCAGACCGTTTATTGTCTCTTATAAACGATGTTTTGGATTACACCTCCATCATTAACGGCGAATTCTCACTAAAATATAGCGACTTTTGTGCACGTTCGTTAATTGAAGATATCCTGGATGTATTTAAAACAAAATGCGTAGAGAAAGGCGTAAGGCTTTACGCAGTGCTGTCTTTTGACGAAAACACTTATGTTCACGGAGATGCCGCCCGAATCAGTCAAGTCATTACAAATTTGTTATCGAACGCGGTTAAATTTACACCGAAAGGGTATATTTCGGTGCAAGTTACGTTAAAGCATCAAGGCGATGTGCCTATCTTACTTGCGTCAATTGAAGACACTGGGGTGGGCATGAGTGATGAAATATTGTCACGTATTTTTAGACCATTTCAAAACGATACCGCCAGTGCCTCTGAAGAGTTAAATGGAAACGGTTTAGGGTTGTCTATCGTCAATCAACTTGTTGACAAAATGGATGGCGAGCTTGAAGTGCGGTCAAGCGTAGGGAAAGGCTCCTGTTTCGATATTGCTATACCTGTAGAAATGGCAGTTTTAGATAAAGAAAAGCAAAGTGACGTTGTCCTCTCTTCAGACCTGCTTAGTATTCCTCTTAACGTTTTGGTTGTTGATGACAACGATATAAACCGTTTCGTGCTTGCATCCATGCTAGAGAAGTTTAATTACCTTCCAGATGAAGCCGAAAATGGCGAAGTGGCCGTTCAAATGGCCCGAGCTAAAAAATACGATATTATATTTATGGATTGCGCTATGCCAGTGCTCGATGGGGTAAGTGCGACTAAGATTATTGTTCAAGAAAACTTATTGCCCAAGCACGGCCGCATTGTGGCTGTAACGGCAAATACTACACCTGAAGATAAAACTGATTGTAGCAATGCGGGCATGGCCGATTTTCTTGCCAAGCCCGTGGTACAAAATGACGTTACCCTTCAGGTGCGCCATGCACTAAAGGCTAAATCAGTGACAGCGTAGAGGTTAAAATACGTTTATTCCGCTGAAGGGGGCGTATCTTTTACGGTTTCCCAATGCGTTACAATATAGTCTGCAACCAACCAATAGGCGTAGGGTAGTTACCTGGGTTGTCTAAGCGTTTAACACCGCGGAAGTAAGTTTCCCCAGGCGTGCCCCGCACATCCAGAGAGCCCGCAACACCGAAGAACGACTGCGTGAATGTACCTGGTGCGAACGCGACGAGTTCATCAATGTCTGAAACGTTGAAGCGCTCCATTTGCTCTTGAGAAATCGTGGACGCTGAGCGAGGCGTTTCGAGAATAGATTTGCCAAAGCCAAAAACTGACTCAACGTCTTGGCCAGGAAGACTCCCAAGAGATCCAGTTACCTGAATTTTTTCAACGTCTTTTTCTTTAACCTCTGTCTCTTCTTGAGCAACGCCAGTGCTGCTTTCAACTCTTTGTGCACTAGCGTGTGGGGAAGCAAGGGGCTTTTTTCCTGGTAAGGTTAAATTAAGAATGACGGCGGTAAGGCCGGCCGAGGTTACTGGGGAAAGTAAGATGTTTTCAAGCCACGTAGGCAATTCAGAAAGGGCTTCTGGTACCATCATTACACCAATTGCCATACCTAGCGCACACGCTGTCACCAAACTACTGCGCCTATCAAGCGCGTAGCTGGCTAATAGCTTTAAACCGCCCACGGCCACCATGGCAAACATAACCAGAGTAGCACCGCCAAGAACTGGCTTGGGAATAGCCTGCAGCACACCACCTACAATGGGGAAGAACCCAATAGCAACGAATAGCGCTGCAACAAAAAAGCCGACCTTACGGCTGGCGATACCGGTTAATTGGATAACCCCGTTATTCTGGCCAAATGTAGTATTTGGAAAGGTGTTGAACATGCCAGCAAGTAACGAATTAACGCCGTCGCCCAAAATCCCGCCTTTCACTCTTGCGAGATAAATCGGACCGCTCACAGGCTGCTTACAGAAAAGACTATTTGCGGTTAAGTCGCCGGCCGTTTCAATTGCACTAAACAAATAGATGAGCGCGATAGGTAAAAAGAGAGTGATATCAAATGCAATGCCAAAGGCAAAAGGGGTGGGGATCGCTACGACGGAAAGCGAAGCAAGGCCGCTGAAATCTAACCCTTTTGTAATGCCGACATAGGTTGCGCCAATCGCCATACCTATAAAGATGGCACTCAAACGCAGCCAATGATTTGTTGAGGCGTTCAAGAAAACAATAATGAGCAACACGCCAAGTCCAACGGCTAAGTTTTCTGTGCTGGCGAAGTCAGCCGCGTGAAAGCCGCCCGCAAGATCAGTCATGCCTACGTTTATCAAGCTTAGCCCAATAGCGGTTATTACAATTCCTGTAGTTAATGGTGTAATGATACGTTTGAGTTTATGTACAAATAGACTAAACACCACTTCGACCATGGCACCCGCCATAGTTAATCCAAACAACAAAGACAAGACATCTTCGGGTGTTCCTCCATCCGCCTTGACCTGATTTCCTGCCAGTATCAACGCGCTAATAAACGCAAAACTGGTACCTTGGATGGCTACCAATCCACTGCCTACCGGGCCTATACGCTTTGTTTGAATTGCCGTGCCTAAGCCGCTTACAAACAAGGCCATACTGATAAGATAAGGCGTGTATTCAGTAAGGCCCAATGTTGATGTAACAATAAGAGTCGGGGTAATGACACCGACAAAGCTTGCAAGTAAATGCTGAAATGCCGCGGTAAGTGAAGGAAGAAATGCTGGACTATCATGTAATTCGTAAAGTAGTTCGCTGTGATTTGAAGACATGGTTATTCCTTGTTATTTCCTTAATTGGCGAAGACGGAGACGGCGCCGAGTCACACTCGCTATGATTTACCTTAGTGAAGTACTGATAGCCGCCGTCTAGTGCTTGATTAGTTGCTAGCTCATACCACCATTTGCCGTACGCCGACCCTGATAAGTGATGGTGCAAGTCACCGCCTTTTGGAAACTGTTTAAGTAGTTGATAGGTCTGTGAGTCGGTCAATGACTGTGTATATTGATTAAACCAACGGTTTGCGTTTTCTTCCGTAGGAAAGGGGCTTGCGGCGGAACAAAGACCAACAAAGGATAAAGACAAAATGAACAGGGTTCGTACAACAAATGACATGAGCAATTTTTCTTAGCAATAGTTGCTCTATGGTTGCAAGATATTGACCAGTTGGTCTGCTTGGTGGTGTGTTTTTAAGTTATTGTTTTAAATTGGTTTTTATGTGGATTTGGGTCAGGTTCAAATAATTAGGCAATTCGTAAGCCCCATTTTGGTGCCTAAACAAAAAAATGCGCTAAATTAGCGCATTTTTTCAGAGCAGTGCGAACGGTCGTTTTATAGGACTACGCCTTCATCTAACGTCACAAAAATTGAGTGGCGTACTTCATTGTACATTGCGCGGGAACAATGGCCTTCGCCTTCTGTGTCTTCTAGCAATAGTACGTCACCTGCTCCAAACACGTGGCGTTCACCGTTAGACACCGTAAATTCAGCACGCCCTTTAATAATGAAAAGGAGTTGTCGCGCCGGCGCTGGATGCCACTTAAAATCATAATCTGCAGGCGTTTCGCGAAAAATGATCTTATCGGCTCCGAATTTTTCTGAAAGCATGCCGATAGGACCGCCGTCTTTTAGCGCAATCTCCACTTCGCCAAAATGACTTTTGCCTGCTTCATCGTTGTAAATCCTTGTTATTTTCATTATTAACCCTTCATTGAAACTTTACTGATTTGACCACTACGTATGCTTGAGCTTGCTAATGGTTTTATAAAGTACTGACAAACTGGCGGCCACGTCATCAATGGTAATAGATTCAGCAGGGTGGTGACTTAATCCGCCCTTACAACGTGTGAATAACATGGCCACAGGGCAAATATCAGCAATAGCCATAGCGTCATGACCTGCTCCCGAGGCAAGGACTCTTGGCTTAATCCCGCTTTCTTCTACGCCTCGAACTAGCGCTTCTTTTAGCTGGCTATCGCAATGCACCGCAGGTGCGCTGTGGGTTTGCTCCCGTGTTAGCGTTATTTGTCTTGCATGCGCAATGGCATCAAACTTTTGCAATATTTCTGCCAATACAGAATCTCGCAATTCATCATCTTCGCTTCTGATATCGAGAGAAAAACGTGTGCGACCAGAAATGACGTTAACGCCGTTTGGCGCATTTTCAATTTTACCTACCGTGGCTACAACGCCCGGACGCTGCAAACTAATGCTCTCTACAGCCAATAGCATCTCTGCACTTGCGCACAGCGCATCTCGTCGCATAGACATTGGCACAGTGCCAGCGTGACCTGCCATGCCTTCTACTGAAAAATTAAAACGTTTTGCACCAGCAATAGCACTGACAACACCAACAGGCAGATTTTCTTGTTCTAAAACAGGGCCTTGTTCAATGTGAAGCTCTATGTAGCCCAAAATGTCGGTACGGGAAATAGCGGCACTGTTTACTGCGTCGAAATTAAGGCCGAAGTTCGCCATGGCTTGCTCTAAGTTCACGCCATTTTCATCTTTTAAATGACGCCATTGCTCTTGCCACTTACCGGTGAGCGCGCGGCTTCCTAAAAGGGTGGTGCCAAATCGCGTGCCTTCTTCATCACAAAAACCCACAATATCGATATGAAAAGGGAACTTGGTTTGCGTGCCGTCAAACATAGCGACCAGTGAAATAGCGGCGACCACGCCTAGCATGCCGTCGTACTTTCCGCCGTTAGGCACAGTGTCGAGGTGGCTGCCTAGAATTAATCGCGGTGCGTTGGGCACGCTTGATGTATAGCGCCCCCATATATTGCCAACGGCGTCTTGCCAGGTGGTCATTCCGGCTTCAATCATCCACCCTGAGGCGAGTTGATTTGCAAGCTTGTGTTGTTCGGTCAAATAGCGCCGGTCTAGACAGGCTGGGTCCTGGCTTAAGGTGCCTAATGTTTCGCACCTTGCCATGACTTGCGTAGCCAATTCAGCAAATTCTGCGAATTCACCCATTGGTGACTCCCGCCGCTTTAGCCTTAGCATAAACGCTAAGCGCAGCATCTACACCTTTACCAGCAGGTAGCGCAAACCCTTGCATACGAAGCACAGTTTCAAGGGACTGGAGGGTATGTAACACGGCATCTTCTCTGGCGTTATAGCCCATAGTGCCAATGCGCCAAATTTTTCCTTTTAGCGGACCAAAACTAGTGCCTATTTCAATGTTAAAACGCAGAAGTAAGGTTTCGCGTACCTCTTCGCCATGAACACCCTCGGGAATATGAACACCTACAACATTGTACATTTTGTGTTTCAGGTCGCCGAAGGGCTCAAGTCCCATGGCCTGAATACCGGCTATCATGGCGTCGCCCGCTACTTTGTGACGAGCAATCACGTTCTCCTGGCCTTCTTCTAAATGCAGGCGCGCGCATTCACGGGCGCAATAGAGCATACTGGCCGCTTCGGTGTGGTGATTTAGTCGCTCCTCGCCCCAATAATCCATGATCATGGGCAAGTCGAAGTAGTTAGAACGAATTTTAGGGCCACGCGCGGCTTCATGGTGAGCATCGCGAATGCCGGCTTCAACGTGGTGACGGGTACGCACGGTTTTAACAAACTTGTCGCTTAGTGTAATAGGAGCACTGCCTGATGGGCCTCCTAAGCACTTTTGCAGGCCAACTGACACCGCATCTAATTTCCATGCATCAACGTCTAGTGGGTTCCCACCTACTGACGCTGTTGCATCGCAGTAAAACAACACATCGTTTGCTTCACAAATCGCGCCAATTTCTGCAAGCGGTTGCAGCATGGTGGTGGACGTATCCCCTTGAACAATGGCAAGCAGTTTTGGTTTTACGTCTTTTATCGCCTTTTCAATCTGTTCAGGTGAAAACACTTCGCCCCACGGCACTTCAATGGTGTGAACTTCAGCGTCGGCGCGCTCTGCAATTTCAGCAAGCAAATGCCCAAAACGCCCGAAGATAGGTACGAGGACTTTATCGCCTGGCTCAATTGCCGATACCAATACAGCTTCAATTCCAGCGCGCGACGTACCGTCGACCAAGAAGGTTTGCTGGTTTTTCGTATTGAAAACATCGCGGTAAAGTTGCATGACCTCGTTCATGTAGCCAGTCATTACAGGGTCATATTGACCTACTAACTGGGTAGACATCGCGCTTAACACACGGGGGTAGCAGTTAATTGGGCCCGGGCCCATTAGCAAGCGAGGCGGCGGCGATAGTGGAGCAAACGTTCTGTTAGAAGCTTCTTTAGACATGTGGGCACTCCTAGATAAGCACTTGCGCTAGCATGCGCAAGCCAGTGATGATGAGAACAACGGCGAAGATTTTCTTAAGTAAGCCAGCATCTAGCTTATTGGCTATGCTTGCTCCGACAGGCGCAAATAACACGGTGAGCGGAACAATGCAGACAAACCCCAGCAAGTTTACATAGCCGTACGTAGCGAAGGGCGCATCAACAGGAGTGGTACCAACAAATAGCAGCGTAAGCGCCGCTGGAAGCGAAATAATCAAACCGACTGCAGCTGCGGTACCCACCGCTTTGTGTGCTGGGTAGTTACAAAATGTGAGAGTCGGCACGGTTAACGTACCGCCACCAATGCCTACCATAGAACTAAATAGGCCAATGCAGGTTGCCATAATCGACTGACCCGCGCGGCCCGGTAGCCCTTTAAATAGCGCGTCTTTCTTGCCAATAAGCATATTAATGGCAGACAAGGTTGCAATAATGCCAAACAGTAAGGTAAGGAACGTCGGGTTAACAGCCGTCACCGCATAGCTTCCGGCAAGCACGCCAATTAAAATGAACACTGCCCACGCTTTTAGCAACGCAAAGTCTACATTGCCCTTACTGTGATGAGCACGAATAGAGCTTACTGAAGTAGGGACGATGGTTGCCAGAGACGTTGCCGTGGCTATTACCATTGCGCTCTCAGGGGACACACCAAGGGCTTGGAACAAGAAAAACAGTACCGGCACAATAACAATACCGCCACCTACGCCAAGCATACCTGCTAATATGCCTGCGAACACGCCCGTTCCCGCAAGCGATAATATAACCGTTAGGTTATCCATTAAAAACTGCATGTGATTTCTTTCTCTTTAACGTTTATTGGTTTAACTATTTGTCAGTGCTGCGTCTTAGCCACTGCGAATAAACTAGCGGTGTCCAAGGTAGGCTTTGCCGTCACTTCTTGGGTCGCTTGCACCACTCACTGTACCTTCTGTGTCGCGAATGATTGCACCAGCATGACCCATGAGTTCGTTGCAAGGATCTACCGTAACCATATCGTGGCCCCGTGCCAGTAAGCTCTCACCTACATACTCAACTAAGTCACGCTCTGCTTTTAAGTTGTGACTCTGATCGCCCCAGGTTCTACCAAGTAGCCAACGGCCGAGGGAAATAGCTTTGGCGATAGGTTGGCCGTGGTAGACATGACGAGCAAACAGCGCCGCTTGGGTTTGAGGCTGACCTTCACCACCCATGGTGCCGTAGCTCATGCGCCGACCGTCAACAAGCTCAGCGAAAGCGGGGTTAAGTGTGTGAAATGGTTTCAAGCCTGGGGTCAAATATTGGTTACTGTTTGGATCGAGTGAAAACGAAGTGCCACGGTTGTTCCAAACAATGCCTGTTTGCGGGCTCACTACGCCCGAGCCGAACTCCCAGTAAAGTGACTGTATGTAGCTCACCATTCGGCCTTCAGAATCGCAGCAACCCATCCAAATAGTATCGCCGTGCTTGGCTTCATGGGGCCAAGGAAGTGCTTTATCTAATGAGATGTGCTTCACCATTTCATCAAGCACATCGTCACTTAACAGGCTTTGAAGACTAACAGGCGTACGAGATGGGTCGGTTACGTTCGCGTTACGCGCAATGAAGGCTTGTTTCGTGCATTCAATAAGTAAATGCACCATGTCAGCATCGGTGCTGCCCAAATGCTGAACTTTGTCGTACAAGGCTAAAATAATGAGCGACGCTACACCTTGTGTGGGCGCCGGCAAGTTATAAAGCTTGCCTTTGCTGGTGGACACTGACAATGGCTCAACAATTGTCGCTTTGTAATTGTTGAAATCTTCAAGGCGAATAGGGGAGCCGGCGGCTTCTAAGTCTTCTGCCAGTTGCGAAGCTAACTCACCGTGGTAAAAATCATCTAACCCTTTTTCTGCTAAATGCTTCAAAGTTTCAGAGAGCTTTGTTAGCTTTAAAATTTTACCTTTTTTAAGGGCTTTCCCCTTAATCAAAAACTGAGCGAAATTTTCATCCGCACTTAGCTCGTCAAAGGTTTTGTTGCTGGCATCCACTAAGCTCTGGGTAACTTCAATTCCCCAGTTTGCTTGGCTAATCGCCGTATCGAACAATGTACTTAACGGTAAACCGCTTTGCCATTTGTGACTTATTTCAAGCGCGGCTTGCCAACCAGCAACTGCGCCTGCCATGGTTAATGCTGACTTTCCGCCTCGACTCGGTATGGCATCGCTACCCTCGTAGAAAGAAGGTGTCGCGCCCTTTGCTGCTACGCCAGATGCATCAATACCAATCGGCTTTTTACCAGGTTCACTGATTAGCCAAAATCCATCACCACCCATGCCATTCATGTGCGGGTATTCAACCGCGATAGATGCTGCAGCAGCTACCATAGCTTCAATAGCGGTGCCGCCTTTTTCTAATATGTTTAAGCCCACTTGCGATGCCGCAAAGTGAGGGGCAGTAAACGCTATATTTGGTTTTTCACTCATTTTTAATTCCTTCAAAAACTCGGCAACCGCGCAGTCAGGTTAAGCCCAAATCAGGCAAAATGACGGGCGCTTAGGTCTTACTTCCGCTTTCTAGTTTCAACTTGAATGCGATAGGGCGCTAATGTTTTTTTTAAGTGCAACTTAAAAAAAACAGGCGCGCTTTACACGTTTAGCGAGTGGTTAGCTTTTTTGCTAACGCGAGAAGTGCAAGATCGTTGCCTTTTTTGCCCACTAGCGATAATCCGCATGGGGCGTTGTGTAGGGTAAACAACGGCAAATGAAGTTGGGGTAATCCCGCAAGCCCAGCTATCGCCGTGAGTGCGAGCAGAGCGTTTCTATCATTTGCCAGCGTTGTTTCATCGGCATCACATCGAGGTGCTACACCGGGTGTCGTGGGAATAATCAATACATCTATTTCTTCAAACAGCGTGTTTAAATGATTGATTACCACAGATTGTTGCGCTTTAGCTTGCTCTACTTCTTGCGTTGTTATGGTTTTACACCAATTCAAGCGCAACATTATATCTTTGGCGATATCGGGTTGAGTGTATTCAATCCATTCGCCGTGTTGCTGCCATATTTCATTGCCCTGTAAGGTACGAAAGGTAGCGGCAGTTTGTAAGGTTTTTAAATCTAGCTGTGTCTCTGACAATACAATACAGTCGTTGTTATCAGCCAGCGCTGCAAGCCATGTTTTGCACAGCGATTTGTGAGCGGCCTGCTCAAATAAATGCGCTGCTATGCCAAATCGAGGCGAACCTGATATTTCACTTTGTGTTGCGCTATCTATGCAGACATTGGCAACTTTAGTCAGCGTGTTTAGGTCGCGTGTCATCCAGCCCACGGTATCAAACGACGGGGCAAGTGCCACCATATTGTCGCAGGCCACAACGCCGTGCGTGGTGCGAAGCCCCCATAACCCTTGATAGCTAGACGGTACGCGAATAGAGCCGCCGGTGTCGGTGCCAAGCCCTATGTCGGCAAGGTGCGCGCTAACGGCCACCGCTGAACCTGACGAAGAACCACCAGGTATATGAGCTGGTGCCACTGGATTTACCAGTGTTTCGTGGTGCTTATTCTGCCCGTGTAAACTGTAGGCAAGTTCATCAGTGATGGTTTTGCCTTTGAACGCGGCACCCGCTTGAAGCATCTTTGCTACGCAACGATTTGTGTTTTTCGGAATCGCGTGTGTGGCTAACCAATCAGGATTTCCTGCTGCGGTTGGCAATCCTTCAATGTGAAACAAATCTTTTACTGCCAGACCTAATCCGCTAAGCGGCAATTTACTTTGACTTTTTGCCTGATTCAGCGCTTTTCCTGACGCCGAAAATGCGTCATCTTTAACACTACCGTCAAGACTGAATGCGATTTCTAGGTTTTTAATTGCCTGTGTGAACTTGGCATCACAGGGCTTCAGTACAAAAGGAGAGCTCACAGCGCGTTACTTATTCGTTATTGTTTCTTTATTCGTCTTTAGATTAATGAAACAACTGTTTCATTAAAAAGTCAAGAGAAACGAACGTTACTTCATTGGGCATTTTAGTACGTACATTATTTTCTGTGAGTTACATAATTGGTAAAGCGCTGAGTAAATTGATAAAAAACTAGATAAGTTGCTAAAAGCCTTGGGGGTTTTGCTTCAGGTATGCAACTTCTTCTGGTGTCGACTCGCGCCCTAAAATTCGGTTGCGGTGGGGGTAGCGGCCAAACATTTCAATAATCTGTTGATGGCGCTTTTCAAAGGTGAATTCTCTTTCAAGGCCTTCTTGTGAAAATAGTTCCAATGCGACGTCGTGGATTGCGAGTGATTCACTATGCATAAACGGCATATACAGAAACGCGCGCTGCTGCGGTGTAAGTACCTTGTCGGCTTCAACACTTACCGCTTCTTGCGCAAGAACCAAAGCAATGCTGTCTGCACTGAATGCATCTTTGTCATTGCGATGAATATTTCGCGAGAATTGATCGAGAAGAATTATTTCGGCAAGACGACCGGTAGCCGTCGCTCGCCAAGGCCACAACTCGCCCTTTATGGCTGCTGCACGCAATTTTGAAAATCGCGAAGTGATCGTTTTATCTAGTGCTGCATCTTCCTTAAACCACTGCTCTGGGGAGAGTTCTCCAAACCAAAAGTCTAGCACACCGTTAGCTTCTTCCATGACTACTTGCGTTTTATCCATATCAACTCCAACCACACGCTTTTAGCAGTGAAATTAAATTAACAGGTACGTTTTTATGCATTAAAACCCAAAATAAGCGTTGTGAATTAATACTTATACCCATTTTTAAGCGCTTTAGTTCCCTTTACGCTTGCAAAATAACAATTCTCTGCTATCCGCTCTCTTTATAGTATTGCTTAAAAAGTGTTCTGTGGGAAGGGTTAACGCTTTGGACTTTCTAGCTCATCCATTTGAATGTAGATGTCAGTAATAGCGTCGACGCGGTCTGCGGCCTGGCTTCCTAATACTTCGTAGGTGAGATTACACAGTGATGCAACCAGGCTCATTGGAGCCGCGTAACTATCAAAAGGCGAGTCACTGCCAATGTGGGTAACCAGCAGGTGGTCGACATCGTGACGATATCCTTGGCCCGTTGGGTCGGTAATTAATACGGTTTTACAGTGTTTAATGCTATTTAAAACAAACTTGAATTGACGGGTTCTACGACGAAAACCAAAAAGTACGACAAGATCATTTTCGGTTAGGTCGATAATATCTTCACTAAGTGTTTGACCGGGCTGAGGAAGCACACGGACCGACGCACGAATTTGTTTGAGCTGCTGCCTAAAATGAAGTGCAATGGGGTAGGCGTTTCTAAAACCAATCAAGGTGACCTGGCCTGCTGATGCCAGCAATTTAGCAATATCTGTCAACGCCTCTGAGGAAGTGCTTTCAAATGTATTGGCCAAATTCTTACTATCATTCTCATGCTGAAGTACGCCACTTGAAGGGCTTACAACAGGCACGCCTTGCTCACGTAGCTGAACAAGCGCCTCTTTAGCTTGCTGGTGCGAGTCAAAACCCAGCTGGCGAAAGAAGCGACTGACTGTGGCCTTTGACGTCCCCGTTTTTTCTGCAATTAAAGACGTAGATTGACTTAATACTGCGATAGGATTCTGCTGAATATAATGCGCAATAGCCTTGCCCGAAGGGGACAAAGAGGCATAGTGGTTTTCAATTTGCTGTAAAACGTCGCTAGGGCTATTTTTTGTCATTGGTATCGCCTTATACATCTTATGCAATTATTTCACGACTTTTGTGCGATATACAAACACTACCTGAGTTCAACGCGTTCACGTACTTTAAAATAGGTTTTTCGAAGCCGATTATTGAAGTAGATCACTATAATAAGCGTTGTTGCTCATTACTAAAAAACGCTTACAAGTTTCCACTGCTCTTAAAAAACCTTATCTATATAGAGAGTTACGAATGCGTAGTGAAGCATAGGGCTAAAGTAGCACTTAATTAATCACTCATGCTTTGCAAATTGGCACTACACTTTCATAGACATAAACCGTAAAAATTCATAAAAGTGTCATCGGTTGGTAATTATCTTGTTGGTTTAGCATCGATTCTAGTTAGTAAAAACGTTTGGGGAATCGATCAGCGAACCTAGCATGATCGAGAGAAAGAGGTGAGTTGTGGCAAAGCTGTGGTCTGAATTGATCTTGCTCTTTGTGGTGATTCCCTTTGCCGTTCTCTACTGGATAAAGCATTTTGCAAATTATCTCATGCCTATTTTAGGTGTTATGGGACTTTGTTGCTTAGCTATCTTGTTAGCAGATAAGCAATTTAAACGCATTAAATTGTGGCATTGGGAAGACTATCGAACGCATTTAAAAAGTACGCTAAGGTTATTTTTGCCTTGGGCGAGCTTACTGGCGCTGGTAGTTTACTTTTTTAAACCGGAATTGTTCCTACATTGGCCTATGAACCAGCCATGGATGTGGATAGCTACATTATTGATTTATCCGTTAGTGTCGGTCATCCCGCAAGAGATCATTTTTCGAACGTACTTTTTTCACCGTTACAAGCGAATACTGCCTTCGAAATATGCAAGGTGGGCCTTAAGTACTTTTTTATTTGGTTTAGCCCACTTAGTGTACGGTAACTGGATTGCTGTAGTCATTTCTTGGATTGGCGGTGGCATTTTCGGTTATAGGTATATGCAAACTAACTCGACGCCCGTGGTGGTTATAGAACACGCTATATGGGGCAGTTTTTTATTTACCATCGGGCTGGGATCTTATTTAGTTATCGCGTCGTAGTTATTTATATTAAAAACCGAAACACATGAACGCCAAGGAGTGAGGTGATGTTCAGTGCGCAACAAATATTACAACCCTCTATTTTAAATAAGCGAACGAGGCTTCCTTTCTCGCAAACCGACAGCGAACCTTTTATACAAACTTTGCTTCAACAAAGTGACGAAGGTGGCGCAATAAGCAGTTTATCAAGTGCACAGTCGCTACTCTCTCAGCTTTGGGAGAACTTTGTTTATCGTTTACCGGGGTTGGCGCTGGGTTTAGTTATCATGGCGGCGTTTATCCTTTTAGCGCCACATATTGCCAAGGTTTTAGTTAAACCGTTAACCCGTACGACTACATCTCCACTGCTGCGCTCAGTCATTCAAAGAAGTGTCAGTTTAGTCTTAATTTTACTCGGTATTTATCTATTTTTGTTCTTAGCTGGGCTCACTGGGTTTGCAATCGCGGTGGTGAGTGGTACAGGTGTGGTAGGGCTTATTCTTGGTTTCGCCTTTCGTGACATCGCCGAGAACTTTATTTCAAGCCTACTGCTTACTATTCAACGCCCCTTTAGAATAGGGGATATCGTACAAATCAACGATTTCACCGGCATCATTCAGAAAGTTACGGCACGTGCGACTACACTGGTGGATTTTGACGGCAACCATATTCAAATACCTAACGCAACTATTTACAAAGGGGTAATCAAAAACCTTACGGCCAACCCGCTAATGCGTGGGCAGTTTGTTATTGGCGTGGGTTACGATGCTGATATACAACACGCACAGCAGATGGCGCAAGAAATTACGTCAGCACAAGACAACGTGTTAACCGACCCTGAACCGCAAATTCTTATCGACGAATTAGGCCCCTCGACCTACAACATCAAGGTTTATTTTTGGGTGGATGTAGAGAAAACGAGTGTACTAAAAATGGCATCGGTGCTGATGCGTAAAATCACACAAGCCTTCTTAGAGGCGAATATCAGTATGCCTGATGATGCGAGAGAGCGCATTTTCCCTGAGGGTATGCATATTTACCACGCTTCCGAGAAATACGCTTCAAGCGCTCGTCCTTCTGAAAATGAAGCAAATGAGTTAAGTGAAATAACTACAGGGCAAAAGAACGTAAAAAGCTTGGATAGCGAAAAGAATAGTGGAGCCACAGAAAATAGAAACGAAAGGTCAAGTGCTAAAGGGGCTGGAAATACGCGCCCACAAGACTCGAAAATTAATGATGATGTGTCTTCCGAAGCCCATGAGATACGAGAGCAGGCTCGGAATTCGAGAGATCCGGAAGCAGGAGCAAATATTCTTTAACATTTGTTATGTGAAGGATTATTGAAATGTGTAATTTGCCCTTTTTTCAAATCTAGAAGGGAAACGAACATATTGAACGTGCTGCAGCAAAGCTGGCCAGAGGTGAGGAGTTGTTCAGCAAAAGCTGGGCTTATGGATTTTCTCGTCGCGCTATTAAACAGGCGCGACGGGCGATAGATTACATCTACCAAGGAATCCTTGCCATAAGTTGACATGCGCTTTCATGGCGCTGCTGTATTGGTTGAATCCGTCTTGTGACTGTTGCCTGATGTAGCGTTTGAATTCCTCGTGAAGCGACGGCTGCGCAAGCCAGTCTTCCCACAATGGGGCTAGTTTGTAATGGTATTGATTTACCAAACTTCCTACAGGTTGTATTTCCTCAATAAAAAAAAGATAGAATACATTACGCAATATTTTTGCTTTGTCGCTAGCGCGGCCTTCTGGGCAGCTTACAGCATCAAGCTCGGTTTCAAGCATATCCGTAAGCAATGAGAGGTTTTGCGTTAAGGTTTGTTGTGTATGCCAAAGTGTAGCGGGTAACCTGGCTGAACGTATAATTTTTAGCTGTTGTTCAAGCTCGCTGCTCTCAATAATACGATCACTATTATTTTCATTCGTAGCCTCTGTTTCTGTATCGCTCGATGCTGTATTGGAAGAATACATATCGCTCAAGAGCAATTCTTTGTTACTTAAGCTGTTGATGTAATAAAGCGCGTTTACGCTAGAAAGTGCATCTCTATTATTTTCAACTGAGAAAAGACGTTCAGGTGTATTAAGCGCCAGACGCAATTCTTGGCTCCCTTGGACTAGGTTTGCCCACGTTTTACTGTAGTCTTGTATCTTTTGTTCACGCCACGATGCGATGGTTGCTGCCAGTGCCGCGTTTCTCTGGTTAGACTCGTTTTCTTTCGTGAGCGCTGCTTCACAGCTGTTGAGTACATTAAGCAGCTTGCTCTCATAAACAAGCCGCTGTGATGGCAGCTGACTTTTTCCTAGCGACGTATTGCGTTCGGCAACCACTGTGCCTAACTCACAATCTTGCAGCGCATAAAACTCACGCAGGTTTATACTCACGCCCTCAATAGTGTGTTTAAGCGTGGCGGAGTCTGCAAGTTTGGGAAGCGGGGTGGTAATCTTATCGTTAAACGAATCGGGGAGGGGCGTATCGAGTACACGCGAGAGTCGTGCGGCGTAATCGTCAATGCTTTGCTTTACGGTACTTCCGCCAAAACAGCCTAGCAAAGCAAACATGGCAACGCTGATGGCACCAGCGCGGCAAGCGTTTCTTAGTTGCGAAACTTTTGGGTGCCATGGTTTTACTAGGGAAATATTCACGCGGAGGCACCAGTATGAAGTCCGCGCCCGCCATCGACATAAATGATTTGTCCAGTGATGTAAGGGGCCGATGCCAAGAACGACAATGTTTTAGCAATGTCATTTGGTGTACCTAGTTCACCCAGTGGAATACTCGATATCAGTTTGTCTTTTTCGTCCTCGTCCATTTCCCGTTCTGGCCACAAAATTGCCCCTGGCGCAATACCATTTACGCGAACGTTGGGGGCTAAGTCTATAGCTAACGATTGGGTTAGTGAGGCAAGACCGGATTTAGCAATGAGGTAAACACTGTGTTTGGGGAGTGGGCGGTCGATATGCATGTCGACCATATTGATAATGCAGCCTTTACTTACCGCTAATGCTGGTGCCAATGCTTGTGACAAAAACAATGGCCCCTTCACGTTACTGCCTATCAGAGATATCCAGTCGTCTTCTGAAATTTCGCCCACCGGAGTGGGGTAAAAACTAGAAGCATTATTTACTAAAACGTTTATCTGACCCCAAATGCCTAATGCTCGCTGCCCAAGTGCACTTACTTCGTCTGAATTACAAAGGTTGGCTTGAAGACAGGTAGCAGAGTCCTCCCGCTGACTATTTAGCTTTTCAGCCAGTGCAAGTGCCTCGTCTTTAGAATGCCCATAATGGATAATAACGCGATAGCCTTCGCTATGAAGCTGACACGCCATGGCGGCGCCAATTCGCTTTGCTGCCCCGGTAATGAGTGCTACAGGGCCTGAGTTTGTCATAATAAAAGCTACTCTCTATTTTAAATCGACTTATATCTATTTACAGTTTGCGGTGCTTTCTTTCTTAATCCGCAGGTAAAACGGCTGATGGGCAACAAATGCAAGCGAATTTGTTTGTTACATCAACGCTTGTAAATGTCATCTATTATTTGTTTGGCTTGCGTAATGTAATGCGCGCCGAATAATAACCCGTGATTTAAAATATGGTAAAGCTGGTAAATTGGTTTTCTTAATGGGTAATTTTTTTCAATTGGAGTGTGTTGATGGTAGCCCTCAAAGAATGATTGGGGAAAGCCACCAAACAATTCGGCCATGGCAAGGTCGGTTTCCGCATCGCCAACATACACAGCGGGGTCAAATAACACCGGTCCTTTTTTATTAAAGCCTGCATTGCCCGCCCACAAATCGCCATGAAGTAGTGAAGGGTGGGGTTGATGTAAGCTCAAGAGATGTCTTACTCGAGTAACAACATCGTCTATATTGCCATCTCCGCTTTTCCATGTACCAATTGATGCCAAGCGTTCTAGCATGCTACCAATCCGTTTTTCTGCAAAAAAGTCAGCCCAAGACGCCATTCTTCCATTGGTTTGTACACTGGCACCAATGTAATTGTCATGCGGCCATCCATAGCTGGTGTAGGCGTTAACCGCATGAAGTGCAGCGAGTTGCTGCCCTAAAATGAAATAGTCATTTTCAGTAGGTTCAATAAATCGAACGTGAGAAAGTACCAAATATTCCATATTGGGCGTTTCATTGGCTGTAATTCCATGGCAAATGACTCGCGGGGTAGCAATGGTTTGCGTGTTAGCGATGGCCGCTAGTCCTTCGGCTTCATGAGATAATTGCTGAGTATCATCATATTTGCGGGTTTTAACAAAGTAGCGATGGGTCGTATCTTTTATGATGTGACTTTCGTGTGTATCTCCGCCACTTACTCGTTCGGCTTTTTGGCAGCTAAAAAACTGCTGGGTTTCATCTGAAATATGCTCGCTGATAAAATGCCACATATTGCACGCTCTGCTTGTTTTCATGCTTTTTTTCAAGGCGATTGGAGTGTTGAGTGACTACTTTCCTATGGCACACTAGAACACCAGCGAAGAGCCGGTCCAGCAACCTTTATCGCCTTACACTAAAGTATGGGATAAAAACGGTGAAATGCATAAATTCCTACTCAAAATCTTCCTAAACGAAATCAAACCTTCACAAATTAGCCAATAAAGGCTTTTCGATATTGAAGTTGCCCCTACACTGGTTATAATCCACAACTTGCTTTAATACTGAGAAAACTCAGTAAGTTCGACGCGTATGCAGTTTTGCAGTACCAATGCGCTGTATTTTTATGCTGCTTCAAATAAAGCAAGTTTCGAGTGCTATAAAGCACGATTAAATTTTCAAAAATATGCATGTGGCGCAGAGTAGGCGTCACCACTGTAAAGGAATTAAAATGCCTGTAATTACCCTTCCTGATGGAAGCCAACGCGCTTTCGATAACGCTGTTTCTGTACTAGATGTTGCAAATGATATTGGCCCTGGTTTAGCCAAAGCAACCATTGCAGGAAAAGTAAACGGTGAGTTAGTTGACGCCGTTGATATGATTGACGCGGACGCACAACTTCAAATTATTACTGCAAAAGACGATGAAGGTTTAGAAATTCTTCGTCACAGTTGCGCGCACTTGTTAGGTCACGCTATCAAACAACTTTGGCCTAACACCAAAATGGCTATCGGCCCTGTTATTGACAACGGTTTCTACTACGATGTTGATATGGAAGAAAGTCTAACCCAGGAAGATTTAGCTAAACTAGAAAAGCGTATGCTTGAACTGGCTAAAACTAATTACGACGTGGTTAAGAACAAAGTTAGCTGGCAAGAAGCACGCGATGCATTTGAAGCGCGCGGTGAAAGCTACAAAATGGAAATTCTTGATGAGAACATCAGCAAGGACGACCGCCCAGCACTGTATCACCACGAAGAATACACAGATATGTGTCGAGGCCCTCACGTGCCAAACATGAAGTTCTGCCATCACTTCAAACTGATGAAAGTGGCAGGTGCTTACTGGCGTGGCGATAGCGACAACAAAATGCTTCAGCGTATTTACGGTACTGCGTGGGCAGATAAGAAGCAGCTTAAATCTTACTTACAGCGCTTAGAAGAAGCTGAAAAGCGTGACCACCGTAAAATTGGTAAAGCTCTAAACCTTTTCCATTGGCAAGAAGAAGCGCCAGGCATGGTGTTTTGGCACAACGACGGTTGGTCAATTTATACCGAGCTTGAAAGCTACGTGCGTAAGAAACTACGCGAATACGGTTACGACGAAGTAAAAGGCCCATTAATGATGGACCGCTCGCTTTGGGAAAAGTCAGGTCACTGGGACAAATACGCTGAAAACATGTTTACGACTGAATCTGAAAAGCGTGAATATGCCGTTAAGCCAATGAACTGCCCAGGCCACGTACAAATTTTCAATCAAGGTTTGAAATCGTACCGCGACCTGCCTCTTCGTATGGCTGAGTTCGGCTGCTGTCACCGTAATGAACCATCGGGCGCACTACACGGCTTAATGCGAGTTCGTGGCTTTACGCAAGACGATGCTCACATTTTCTGTACTGAAGAACAGATCCTAGAAGAGGTGAGTGGCTGTATTAAGATGGTGTACGAGACATACGCTGCGTTTGGTTTCGAAAATATTAAAGTTAAGCTGTCTACTCGCCCAGAAAAGCGCGTAGGTGCTGACGAGATTTGGGACAAATCAGAAGCTGCGCTTGCAGATGCACTTAAAGCCAATGACATCGAATTCGATTATCAGCCTGGAGAAGGTGCGTTCTACGGACCAAAAATTGAGTTTACGCTGCACGATTGCTTAGACCGTGCATGGCAGTGCGGTACCGTACAGCTAGATTTCTCAATGCCAGGTCGCTTGGGCTCTACTTATGTAGCAGAAGATGGCGAACGCAAAGTGCCGGTTATGATTCACCGCGCTATTTTGGGTTCACTAGAACGCTTCATTGGAATTTTGACCGAAGAATTTGCAGGTTTCTTCCCGCTCTGGTTGGCTCCTCAGCAGGTTGTGGTAATGAATATTACCGACAAACAAGCTGAATATGCCTCAGATTGTGTAAAAAAACTGCAAGAATTAGGTTTTAGAGCAAAGTCTGACTTGCGAAATGAGAAGATCGGCTTTAAAATCCGCGAGCACACTTTGAAGCGTATTCCGTATATGCTAGTTGTGGGCGATAAAGAAATGGAAGCGGGCGAAGTAGCAGTGCGCTCTCGTCGCGGCGACGACCTAGGCAAAATGCGCCTGGAAGACTTTATTGCCATGGCTCAACAAGAAGTTGTTGAAAAGACGATTAAGTAGTTGAGCAAATTGTGTATAATACACAATCAAGGTGTCTGCTTTTGGTTTTACTTTGGGTCAACCGACCTCCCAAAAGCAGACAAAAGAATTAAATGTTTGGAGGAATAGCACATTAAAGGCGCTAACAACAAGGCTCAGGGCGACAAAGCCCGCATAAACGATGAGATTAAAGCCAGAGAAGTAAGATTAATTGGCAAAGACGGTGAACAGGTTGGTGTGGTTTCTCTAGCAGAAGCTACTCGTAACGCAGAAGAAGCGGGCCTAGATCTAGTAGAAATC
>VMHT01081881.1_pt1 | contig 59530 bp, 50 predicted proteins | sample 4693611 | NCBI WGS metagenome assembly VMHT01 (sample SAMN12280063, study PRJNA550983) | marine metagenome | isolation source: seawater sampled from same location over 5 years 0.02-0.2 micron viral filtrate | place: USA: collected off the coast of southern California halfway between the port... ...
GAAGCACCTCCGTTTGATTATTAAAAAAGAACAATCATGAAAAAAATTTTACTATTTGAAGAGTTTATTAACGAGAATAAACAAGCAGAAAAAGTAATAAAAAAAGCCCTTCCAGGATATGCATGGGAACATTATGGTTCTCTTGATTCTGATGAAATAGAGGCAGATGGTTTTGCTGGAGCTGAAACTTTTGGAGTAGCCCTAGATGAACTTGATGGTATGGAATTAATGGTACAAATCTATTCAGCAGACGGATTGAGACATACTCATTTTGGTTTTAACTTTGATGGAATGCCAGTATCTACTTCATTACACTCAAGCGCTGAAAGAAGAAGTATTGATACTACTGGATTGGATTCTCCAATAGACATTAAAAAACTAAATTCAAGTGTATTAGACTCTGTAATATCAGATATTAAAGATACTCTTTAAAAAAAGAACCCTAACCATGAATTGTAATTGTAAAGAATGTAAATGCGAAGGGTCTTGTAATTGCTCTTGTTGCGATTGCTAAGCAGGCACACATTTTAGAAACTTTTAGAGAAGTCTATGTATAATTAGTGAATACATAGACTTTTTTAGTATGCCAAGAATACCGGTTGATTTAATTTACATGCAGATGGCTTATCAAGTAGCCAAGCTCTCGTACGCTAAACGTAGGCGCGTTGGTTGTATTATCGTGAAAGATACACAGGTAATTGCAACTGGATACAACGGTACGCCACATGGCTTTGATAACGACTGTGAAGAGATACAGGTTAGAGATATAGAGAACGAAAATCATAAGAAAGTATTAGAGGAAAAGGGTTATGAATGTGAAGACACTTGTTGTTCTAAAGAAGTAACTAAAAGAGAAGTTCTACACGCAGAGTCTAACGCTCTAGCAAAAGTAAGTCGTTCATCCATCTCATCAGATGGTGCAGATATGTATATCACTACATGTCCATGTTTCGACTGTGCTAAATTGATTATTCAAGCCGGTATTAAAAGAGTATTCTTCTCGGAAGATTATAGAGATATGTCAGGTATTGCACTCTTAGAGAAAGCAGGTATTGAGGTAAAAGAAGTTATATGTTGGAACGGGGAGTAACTCAAATTATTGACGAGGCTCTAGTCCAGAATGTATTCGGAACTGATTTCCAATTTAGACCAGGACAAAGAGAGGTTGTGGAAGCTATCTGTAATCACTATCTTCAAGATCCAGAAGGGACAATTATCTTAGATGCCCCAACTGGAAGCGGTAAATCACTAATTGCTATGTGGTCCGCGCACATTCTAAAAGAACTCGGTAACCGAGGCTATCTCGTCACATCTGATTTAATGCTACAAGATCAGTATGAAGAAGACTTTAATAAATTTAAACTTAATTGGCCTTCAGTAAGAGGAGTAGACAATTATGAATGTGATGTCAATGGTCTGACATTCTCTCTTGCAGACTGTAAGATGAAAGGTATTAGTTATGAAGCAGCTGAGAATCTAACTTGCTGGAACACCTGTGGGTATCTACAGGCTAGACGGCGCGCGAAGGAGCTACCTGTAGCTCTCTTCAACTATTCATATTATCTAATACAAAGGAATTATGTAGAAGACAAGATGATAGATCAGGGTAAAGAGATACCATTTCCTAAGAGAGACTTTGTATTCTTTGATGAAGCACATAAGGTAGATAATATTGTACAGGGACACTTCTCACCTAGAATAGACAGAGGAACAACTAAGATATTTAGGGAAGTAAACAGATTTGTACAGAAACATGGTATCGATGCTGCCTGGGTAACCGAGAACAGAATAGCAAGTATCGTCGACCGCTTAATGCGGGAAGACGACCACCAGGAGTTAATGAGGCTCATCGGAGAGTTCAGAGGTATTGCTGTGGTATATCGAAAAGTACAGGGCGCAGCCCTCAAACAGTCAAAGTCCAGATTTAAGCAGACTGATGTCCCTAAAGAGTGGCAGACTTTTTTTGGACGAATGGATCGATTGAAAGATATATGGTGTAAGTTTGACGACTATCATGATATAATTAAAGAACTTGGAAATGATGCAATCGTTATTAAGAGATCTGAAGTTGAAACGCAATTCTTATGTTTAGAAGAAGCACTAATGATTGAAAAATTCTTACAGAATAAAAGTGGTTTTAAAGTCTTTATGTCTGCAACATTAGGTGATATTAGATCTTTTGCAAAACATACTAAAATGGGGAATGCAAAGGTAATTAGAATGGATAACAAATTTTCCTACAAAAAATCCCCCGTGGTTTTCATCAATAGGCACAAATTGTCTTTTAGAGAACGCGAACAAAATCTCCCCAAGGTCATAAAAGTTCTTGACAAGATCTTAGACAAACACAAAGGACAAAGTGGAATTATTCACGCCGGTTCCTATGACTTCATGAACTACATCAATAATCAATCTAAACATAGGTCTAATCTAATAACCTATGATGTAGCTAAAGAAAGATCTGGTGCAATTAGAAACTTTAATGAATTAGATGGTAAAATACTTGTAGGTCCTTCCCTGTTGGAAGGTTTAGACCTTAAAGATGATAAATCTAGATTTCAAATCTTCTTTAAAGTACCATATCCATCATTGAATGACCCACTTGTAAAAGCAAAGATGTCAGCGTTTGCTGATTGGTATGATTGGAAAACAGGCATTGCAATACAACAAGGAGCAGGAAGATCTATTAGATCTAAGGATGATTGGGCAATAACATATATTTTAGATGCGTGCTTTAGAAGCTTGATAAATAAACAGGACTTCTTTCCACCATCATTTAAAGAAAGAATAAAAACAATTTACTAAATGAGAGACTTAATTATTTGCGATAACTTTTACTCTAATGTAGACGAGGTAAGAGCTTTTGCTTTACAACAAGATTTTAATGTAGATGGAAACTATCCTGGACATAGAACAAAATCTTTTTTAAATAAATCGATTGCAGACTATATTGGCGAAATTATAGGAGGGGAGCTAGACTTAGATAGTTTAGGTGATGACACGTATTGTGGTGCATATCAATATACTACTGCAGCTGATAGAACTTGGATTCATGCAGATGGTTGGAACGAATGGGCAGGTGTTGTTTATTTAACTCCAGATGCACCGGTCACAGGAGGTACTGGTATTTTTAGACATAAACCTACTGGAGCATATTCTATGCCAAGATTACAAGATGGTACTAGAAATGAAACACTTTTAGATTTAATTAACGCTGACGGTCGAGACTATACTAAGTGGGATTTAGTTGATGTTGTAGGAAATAAGTATAATAGAGCAGTATTCTACAAAGGAGACTTATTCCATGCTTCACTAGATTATTTTGGTAGAGCTTTATATGACGGTAGATTATTTCAAACATTTTTCTTTAACACTAAATAAATTAATTATGGGATTCAATAAACTTTACATTCCAGAACTAGAATCTTTAAAACAATCCCTTAGAGAGAAGGGTAACGAAGAGTTCACTGAATTTTGGAAAAGCCGATATATGAAGGCTGATGCAATCGTAGGTCCACCCGAATCAATGGATTTTATTAAACAATTTCTAAATCGTGAGTATAATTATAGAACGACTGGTCAACTCGAGTTTGGTTTTGATGAGGTCGATGATTAAAAATAAAAATATGTCAACAGAAACACAAGAACAAACAAAAGCAAAAATGTACGTTTGGGCTAGAACTGAACGTGCTGGAGATATAGTCACTGTAGAAGGAACTGAAGATCAGTTTACTACCTTTACCGACGGTACAAGATGTGCAACTAAATTAATTGGTGAAATGTTAATGGAAGCTAGAGACGAAGCAAATGCAGAATCTTTAGCCAAATCATTTAAAATTTTAGAAGAACCACAGTTAGATTCAACCCCTGTGGAAGAAACTACTAAAAAAGAAACTACGACGGCTGATAATGTAATGATTGATGTGCTAAGAAAGGTTAGTGCAAAGAATACAATTACAATGCCTTTAGAAATAAACATACCTTCTAAAGAAGTTTACACTCTATTAGTAGATCAGATTGATGAAGACTTAAACGAGCACGTATTGGAGCTTGTACTGAGTCAGATAGATAATTTACAACAACAATTAAAGCCACAGGCTGAAGAATTTATTAAAAACTATTACAATGGCAAAGGAACAAAAGCTAACACCAGAAGAAAGTCAACAAATAGCGGAGGCGACTCAAGTGCCCCAGACATCACCTACTAACTGGAATAGACGTCAAAGACGTCACATGTTAAGGCAACAAGGTGTATTAAAATACTTAAGTAAACTTCCATTCTTAGGAGAGGTTAGGTCTAACTTTAGACAGCAAAATCTAGAGAATGGTAGAAAGATTCATCAGAAAAACTTAGATGCTAATGATAAAGTAAATCATGCTATGTTAGAGGCTAAGTTAGAAGAGGTGAAAAATACTTGGAAATCTATAGGCTATAATAAGAGCGAGATAGATAAATTAGAAGAAGCTTGGTCTTTGTCTGTAATTAAAGATAAAGAAACTCTTAAAGAGGACAAGAAGAAGATTAAGAAACTACAGAGAGAAGTGCTAGAGTCATTTCAATCTAGAAAAAAGTAAACGATAGATGATTAGTATTAGTATAGAACCTGCTGATAACGGGGTAGTCAAATTTTTGATTGATGATAATGTAAACGGTGGAGGTGAAGAATACACTTCTAGAGTCGTTTATGATTTTGACGGCTATCTTGGTAGACAACAACAGGTTAAGTTTTTAAATGACTTAATCTTAGACTTAGGTTTGAGTACTGGTAGTGATATTGATCGTGACAAATTGGAGATTAAATTAGATTGGGGAGCAAAGTATAACGCGACCGAATCAGAAATTAAAACAAGAGTAACGCTACTCCAAAAAGAAATAAAAAAGCTTACTCGTTTAATAGAGAAATGAAACTACACGTAGAAGGTGTATGGTGTAAAACTAGAACTGAGTTTGAGAGATTAGCAAAGTCTGGCGAATACGATTTAACAGTATCTTATTTTGATATATTCAATAGGTTAATTAAATCAGATCCTTATAGTAAGGAGCCATCAGATATTATTGTATCTCTTTATATTAGAAAATTAATACAAAGACTGCTCGATGATGCAAATGAGAATGAAAAAGAGCAAGCTAAAATTTTATACATGTTCAAAACCCTAGACACAGGTTCGGTTTTAGGATTTAAAGAATTTGTAAATGACCTAATTGAAGAACCGTTTGATTTGGATCTTATTATCATTAACAGATGCGACTATCCTAAAAGAGGAGTGTTGAGCAAGTTTGATAATGTAAGATTCATAGACCATGATTAAGCATAAGATTTTTACCAAAGGTGAATTAATTCAAGCTCTAATCTCTACTACACAAGCACCTAATGTACTGATTCCTGTAAGGGCTATGATACACGACGTTAAATTTGACGACGTAAATCCTCAATACCAAATTAAGATTAGAAAATTCTATGACCAAATTAATTTTTTAAAGAGAAACTTATTTGGTGGTAGATTTATTAGAAACTTTGAAGGCAAAGATACAAGGATAAATCTAAAGAGACAGGAATATAATACCGTTAAAGAACTAGAAGACAGAGTCTTTAATGGTGATAAATGGCAACAATATCTAATTGTTGTAGATTCTGTATTCTGTGTAAAGACCAGAGGTGAACAAGTAGAATTATTCAATAAAATACAGGATTTTCAGGTTGAATCTAATTTTAAAGAGCTATTTAACCTATCAAATAGAACCATATATACTGGAAATTACAACTTTCACACAAAAGGTGAGTTCGTTAAAGCACTTCAAAAGTTTTTAGGCGATAAATACCCTAAAGCTAAAGATTGGGTCGATTCTGTACTATATAGACCTAATCATGATGAAATGGACCGCGGAGAATGGGTCTAAACATATTAGTGTAATATATTGCACAGATATATATAAAAAACAATAGGACTTTTAATGGCTAACTACACGCTTGATGACATTCTTCCAGGACCTCCAACACAATATATTTACACGGAGATAGCAACTGGTGAACAAATCGTTAGAAACGAACAGCTTTCAGATGATGAAGTTGCAGGTGCTCCCCCTGCAGATGGAGGTAATGATGCTGCAATCCAAGGTACTAATTCTTTTAGAGAATCTGGTGAGACTGCTGGAGAGTCTTTATATGGTAAGACTACTATTGATTCTAGAACATATAAGACTAAAGATCCAGACAAAGAATTCAATCAGGGCCCTGGTGTTAGATCTTTATATAATAAATGGTCTCTTCACAACTATAATAACAGAGCAACCGGTACTGCCGGAGAAAAGTTCTCTTTTTTACACTATAATAAAGCTGTAACTTCTGGTAATGATGATAACATTTTAAATCCTACTGCTAGAAGAATTGTAAACTATGCACAAGATCAGGGTGGTATTGGTTATTCATACAAGTTTAGTGATTTTGGTGCCACAGAACATTATGGTCAGATTTCAAATGAATATCTAATTACATTAAGACGTTTTGCATATCCATGTGGAGATGATTTAATGAATACAATGGGAGTAGATTCAAAAGGTAATCCTATCGATCTAGGTCAACCTGACTTAGCTAGAGTTTTAACATGGATGTCACCTGCTTTAGGCAACGATATGAAAGAGGTGTTAAAATTTGGTACTGGATTTCCATGGAAAGACGTTGAGTCTCAGATTCAAGAAGTACAGGGTAATGCACAAAAAAGAGGTAAGTTAGGTGAGTTTATGGATTCATCTTCATTAGGCCGTGCAGTTGAAGCCGGTTTAAGTGGTAAGTCTGCTGCAGAAGCTCAGACAATTAGAGATAAAGGTGGAGGTTTTGACCCTATTAAAGAAACATACCCTAACAAAGTATTTGGACCTTTAAATGTGATTAAGAAAGTTTTAGCTAGAGAACAAGGTTTAGAATTTGATAGTACATTTAATTTAACATTCCATTACGATCTTAAAGGTATAACTGGTACTTCGCCAAAGGTTGCGTTTATGGACACTCTGTCAAATATCTTAGCTCTAACATATAACAATGCTCCTTTCTGGGGAGGTTCGGTTAGATATACTGGTAGTGGTTCTGTCGGTAAACCTTTCGGTGATTATGATAAACTTAAGAATGGAGACTATGCAGGTTTCTTGGGTTCATTAACTACACAATTAAAATCCTCAATGGGTGGAGCGTTTGATGACATAGGTAAGGCTGCAAGCGGATTATTAAGCGGTAAAGGTATTAACGCCTTAGGTGATTCTAAAATCATGGACAACATTATTGGTGGTGGTCTAATGAAATTATTGAATGGACCGCAAGGTGGTACAGTAATTAACGCATTCTTAACTGGAGATCCAACAGGACAATGGCACATGACAGTAGGTAATCCTATGAACCCGATGATGGTTTGTGGTAACCTAGCTTTACAGTCTTCTTCTGTAGAATTTGAAGGCCCATTAAGCTATGAAGGATTCCCAAGCAAAATAAAACTAACGGTTGAGCTGAAACCAGCAAGACCTAGAGATAAAGGTGAAATTGAAAGCATGTTTAATGCAGGTAGAGGTAGAATATACCTACAACCAGAAGTTGAAGGTGCTGTAGATTTAGATGCAATTGTAGATGTATCTGCATACGGAAACAAAGACAGAGGCAAATTTACTCCTGGATTCTCAGAAAAATTATCAAACTTTGGACACGGATAATGAATTTAAAATCTTTAGCATTTAAAACAATAGATGGAGCTAAGTTTATTTTAGCTCAACCTACTATGATGTTTAGGAATAAAGAGGTTGTTCCTATCATTGCCACACATGTTGTAAAAGATGATGAGGTGGGTAGACCAGACTTAATTGCACTGGAATACTATAATGATGATAGCAAAACAGATATTATCCTAAAATGGAATGGTATATCAGACCCATTTGCTCTAAACCCAGGAGAAGAGTTAGAGATTCCAGTGGATACGGTACCTTTCTATAAATTAGATAGGCCTAGAATCTTTGAAGATAATAAGATTAAGAACGAGTTTGTACAGGGCAAGAAGTTGAATCAAAAGGACAAGAATAGACTAGATGCTCTTAAAAAGAAATATAATAAGGAAGTGCTATTACCACCTAATGTAATTCCAGTCGGTAAAAAGAATTACAAGTTTACTGCGGATGGAGGAGTTATACTAGGAGCACAAGCTCAAAATGATGAAGTAACCCAGTCAATATTGTCTGATCTTGCAAATCAAGGACAAGATCAAAATGTAGATGTTGAAGTTACAGATATAGTAGTTGAAGAACAAATTACAAGTGGTGCTGGAGCTGGTATTAGTGTTTTGACGGAAAGTCAATTAGATAAAAATTTACAAGACCTAGCTGGAAAGGGTACTGGATCTGGAGTAGGATCCGGAGTCGGAGCTGGAACTGCAGACGAACTCGGTGGAGAAGCAGGAGATGGAACTGCACCAGAGTCTACTGGAGGAGCAAACGACATTGCTAACGACGGCGCACCTTGTAACTAAACTTTAGAACATGGAGTTAGATAATCATTTATTAGCGGTTGTTGAACCGGCTATCTTACCTACTGAAATTAAACTAGACAATCTTGGAGAAGATGGTGGAGGTGCTAAGCAAACTAAAGCAATAGGCACTTTAAAACCTTTTATTCTGGTTAATTCATATCAATTTGGTCCAGGAGATATTATGGGCTTCAAATTAGACTGTAGTGGTATTGCGCCTAAATGTACGGTAACTGTTATGGATAATAAAAATGCTTTTCAAGTAGAGTCATATCCAAGAGATGGAGACTTCTTTACTATCCTACTTAATTCAAAACATCAAGAGACGTTTAAGTCAATTCACATGGATTTTGATATTGTTGAAATTGAAACAACACCGGAAGTAGAAGGAGCTAATCCTACAATTACAATGGAGGGTATTGCAAAGATACCCAGACTTTATGCTGAAGATTGTCAAAACTTAGATGCTGATAATTCATTGAATCATTTAGAGTTAATAGCAAGAGATTTAGAATTAGGTTTAGCCACAAACGTAGAAAGCCCTGATGATAATCAAGCTAGACTACAAGCTTATATCACTTATGCGGATTTCATAAAAGAAATTGTAGAAGATAGTTATATCTCTGATGATGCTTTCACAAAATACTATATAGATCAATATTATTATTTGACTTATGTAAATATTAATAAGATATTCAATGCTCCTAACCCTAAGTTAGATGAAGTAATGTCTGTTCTTGCTTCCTTTGCTGCATCAATGTCTGAGGGCCATGACCAAGTTGAAGATGGCGAAGAAAATAAAGGTGACCAAATTGAAGTACCTTTAATGCTAACTAACCATAAAGATACATTAGGGTTGTCCTGTTATGTTGACAGATATGAATTGATAAACAACTCATCTAAAGTTAGTCTTGCAGCAGGGTATGCTAGAAACATTCAGGTGTATGATAATAATTCAGAACCCGGAGAAAGATTACAAGAATTTAAAGTTGAAGCTTTAGTAACAGAAGATCTACCAGATATTGAAGCGCCTTTAAAAGGTAATGAAAAAGATAATCGTTATGAGACTCAGGTAAAACATAAATACATGGGTAGACAAAATGCAGGTGAAGATGGATTAGGTAATACTCATGCTAATGCTGCATTTTCAAAACTACATAACAAACAAAATCAAATGGAAATTGAGAAGATGAAAGTTAGAATGACTTTATCTTCATTTAATCCGTCCATATATAAATTTCAAAAGATACCAGTGATAATGTATCATTATGATGGTGTCAGAGCTGAAGCATCTAAACAGGGTGATTTTAAAAGAGAAGAAGCTGGTTTTACAGATCAACCATTTGATGCTGGAAAAGCAGAAGATGCAAATGACGCACAACAAGTAATGGATAGATTCTTAAGCGGTCATTATATTATAGAGAATATTGATTATATCATTGATGAACCAGAAGGAGGTATGAAGCAAATAGTCACATTAATTAGAAGAGAGTGGCCTACAAGAATAAAAAACTTAGAAGCTTAAAAAAGAAAGATAGATAATACATGGCAGATTTTAAAACACAACAAGATTTTAGAAAGGGTTCGATACTTCGTAAGATAAACGAAGATCCAACCTATCTTAGCTTCTTTCTAGTATTTGATACTATAAACAGAGAAGAGTCTCCACTGTTTGCAGGTCCTGCTAAAGAGTATTTACTTAATGTATTAAATACAACATATTCTCAAAAACATGCAGATGCTTTAGATAATTTTCAAAAAGTACTCTTGAAGATTAACAAGGAGTTACCTTGGTTTTGGCAAACATTATCTGGCGTAGATGCTGCAATGCAATATAAAGGATTAGCAGATCCATGGTGGGGTGCAGAATCTCCAACATTAGAAATAGAATGTTTAGAGGAGAATGTTGAGTTAACAGCAATAGGTCTAATGGACTTATATAAAAGAGCATGTTATGATTTCGTAAGGTGGGTAGAAGTTATTCCTAGAGATTTAAGACGTTTTAGAATGCAGGTTTGGGTTAGTGAGGTTAGAAGATTTCAACAAACTACTGGAGCTAAAGATCTAGGATTCTTTGATAATCCTGATACAGCTACAGGTAATGGTGGAACTCAAAAGAAAATTAATGAAGATCTTAGTTTAGAAGCGAAGCCTTTTATTCAACTACAGTTCTCACACTGTGAGTTTGATATAGATGCTATTGCTGCAATGTTTGCAGATCTTGGTAAAAACCCTGAATTGAAGAAACCTAAGATTGCAATCAGATGGGATCACGTAGAACAGATTAATCAGCAATTAGGTGCTAACCTAGTCGTTGAAGAAACTGACTCTCCGTTGACACAAGCTGCCATAGGACAAACTGGTGAATTAGGACAATATTCTCCATTTGATGCAACTCAAAACCCACAAACACAAGATAAGAAGTCTCCGTTTATTAAAAGACCAGATATTGATTTAAAATCTATCGGAGAACAACTTAAGAAAAGAACATTAGGTAAAGCTCAAGACGCTGCTGAGAATTTTATAGGCGGTATCCAAGGTAGAGTACAAAGTAACGTTGATTCTCTATCGGGTCAGATAAATGGATTAGACAATGTACATGGTCTACCTACTGGATTAGCAGCAAGTTTATTAAACCAAGCAGAAGATTCTCTTTTAAGTAAATTATTATTAGGTAATGTACACGGCCTTCAAGGAGGTTCAACGCTACTAGATGCTGTCCAATCTGGTTCTATAAATGCTATAGGAAATCAGTTAGGTGGTTTATTTGGCGGAGCAAATAACGCCGGCGGTGGCGGAGGTATAAATGAAAACATACATCCTGATGGAGTTGATTCATCACCAGATGGATTCTTAAATCAAAGAATACATCCTACTGGTGTAGACTCATCACCTGATGGAGGATTAAACCAGAACATACATGAATAACAGTGAATTATTTAGAGACAATTTACGTGATGCTCATTGGTTAGGAGAGGTTGTTGATATTGAAGACCCTCTTCTTCAAGGTAGAGCAAGAGTAAAAGTATATGGTAAATTTGACAAGCTACCGAATGATGCTATTCCGTGGGCTACTCCACAAAATAGAGAAACTCCTGGTATGCATGTTGTACCTAGAGTTGGAGATATTGTTGCTGTAAGATTTGACAATGGTAATATCTACCATCCGGAATATTGGTTTCAAGTAGACCAAAACGTAGATCTTAAGGCAGATATTTTAGAAGCATCCGGAGAACCACATAATGTAATTAGTTTAGTTTACGATGCAGAACGTAATGTAAGAATTTATCATTCTCCTGAAGATGGTTTAGTTATTACTAGAGGTGAAGGCGCAAAAGAAAGACCTATGCTTCAAATTGATGAAGAAGGGTTTATTAAGATTACTACAGATGCAAAAGTATTTTTAGATTGTGGAGATATATTTGTATCTAACACTGGAGAGCCTGGAGCAGATGAGACTGAACCCGCGGTAAGAGGTCAATCTCTACAAGATTGGTTACAGAAATTATTAGATGATTATGCAGCCCATATCCATCCAACTGGTGTTGGGCCGTCAGGACCTCCAATGCCACCTACTCCATCAACAGTGGGTCAATTATCAAGTACACATATTAATTATCAACAAAGAAATAAGTAATCATGCCAGCGAATTGGGCCAAATTTATTCCTGACTTAACCAATACTTTATTAAGTCAGAAGTTTACGAAACCAGGAGGGGCAGCAATTTCTTATGAACCTCCAAAGGCAGGATCTAACAATATGTTGGGTGAAACTGTGTCTGGTCAAAAATCCATTTTAAGTGGAGGTCTTACTGAGGTTGGTAATCCTGCGAATGCAGCTTTAGCAACTAATCCTGCAACCATGGTTAATGCTAACGATGTTAATCCACTCTCTGGTAGATATGACTTTGGAAAACAAGTAGCTCAACATTATTTAGATGCTGTAAAAAATATGGCACAAACTCATGTGGGAGAATTACATATTAATAATGGTGCTGCTGAGTTGCTTTTAAAAGAAGGGTATGGTATTGCGTTCGAAAGACTTTTAAGAGAAGGTGATATACCACTACAAGATCAATATGATGAAGATGGTAATTTAATTGAAATGGGTAAAGAGTCCCATCCTGCTTATGCAGATTTTTGCCCAGAAGTAGAAGAACCAGACGCTGAAGCCATAGCTGAACTTGAAAAGAAAAACAATGAAGCTTTCAACAAGTTTGCCTCTGGAGAAAACGTACAAAACTATAATTTATATAAATTTAAGTTCTATCAATTTCCATGTCTATCAGGTGCAGAAACTCAAGAGGAATTAGAAGTTGTTTTTGCAACTAGAATTTTAATGGGATATAAGTTCATGAACTCAGCAAATGACAGATGGGATTATTTTGTTTGGGCTTGCCATTTAGGTAAAGAGAATTACAATACAAACAATAACAATAATAATGCTTTTAACAATAGTAGTTCTTTATATAAAAACATCAATAGTAAAGCTAGAAATGATATTGAAGATGCTGAATATGACTACAAAGAATTGGCTGATAAAGTTTCGTTCCTAGTAAAGACTGCTATTATGGCAGCACATCCACAAAGAGATACTGATGGTAATTACACAGGATCTAATTCTTCCTTAGAGAAAAGAATTAAGAGGGCTCCAGAAAAAGAAATTGAATACCCTACATTAAAGGACGAATCCGGAAAAGATATTACTCCTGATTTTTGTCCTATTAATAGATATAAGATTCAAGTTGCTAGAGATTTTGAAGGTGATACAAGTTTAAAACCTAGAATATTAACATCTAATGTTATTGCAACATTTACATACTATCCGAATAAAAGAACTGGAGGAACTCCCTATGTTATTAATAATGCAAAGGCTTTATTTAGTACTAATACAACAAATAATGTCAAGTATGAAAAGACTTCAAATTGGGTAAAATCAAAATATGAAGTTAATGAGTGGAAAAAGAAGTGGAGAAAATGTCCACCTGAAGGTAAATTAAAACAAGCAGCATACGCGCAAGATTCTACTAAAGCATTTTTAGACTTAGGTTGGGATGGTAGCGGATGGAATGGTGACGAGGCTGGAACTCAATATAAATATGAATATCATAGAGTTCTTTGTGCTATTAAAGCTGCTGAAAAATGTGAAGAGCCTATGACTGAAGTAGGACATCCATGGGATCCTAGTGGTACTACACCAGGAGGGAAATCTTATTCTGGAGATCCTTATATGCAGATGGCTAGAGTTACAATTGCATATTGGTATGCGTGTATTGTTAAACCATTTAAACCAACTCCTTCTGCACCACCGGCCCTAATTCCAGCGCCCCTACAAGGAATTTATATTCCAATTTATTATGGAAGTGCAAATAGACTAGCAAATAATTTAAGAAGAGCTTGGAATACAGGAAAGTCTTTTGCAACTCCTGGAACACAACAACCAGCTTCAAATGCGACGGCAACTGCAGTAGCCGGAGCTTATGCTCTACATTTATTAGAATTTAAGTTGCTGTATCTTGGTGGTATTCCAACTCCTTCTGGTCCAGTTCCTATGGTAGGTTTTGTACCTATTGTATTTTAACCCCAGTCTTTTTCGAAAGTATACCAATGGTCTGCAGACGCACAGTCGCGAAGAGCATCAAGAACCATATAAACCTTTTCATCAATAGTTAGATTGTCTAGAACGGCGCCTACGTGCATCTCAATTAGTTCATCATTGTCAAGGTAAGAAGATACGTGTTTAGCAATTCCGGTAACTAATCGGTAAGCGTTGTCTTCCACGTTGTTATACCTAATACCTGAATGATAGTTAGTATAAGTGTCTACTTCAGACGCTTGTTTAATCATTTTGTCCCAGAGTTTATCGCCGAGTAGATCTCGAACTTCTTGACAGATAGATTGAATTTGATCTTTGTGTTTGAGAACGGCTTGGTAGCCGTAGCCACCAACACCGTTGCATTCTATTTTCTTATAGTTAAATTGTTCCATTATGCTTCTACTAAAGTTATGTTTTCAAAAGAGTCTTTTAACTCTCCGTAAGCCAGGCCAGCCCAACTCTTAGAACCAATAGATTTCCAGTGGTTGTAGTCTGCCATGTTAGGGAAAGTTGAATGAATATCTCCAACAGTTAGGTTTTCAATAACCGCCTTGTCGATGTGTAAGAATTTGTTACCTTTCATGTTAAGAACAGAAATGTAAAAGTCAGAACCAGGAAGTTGAATTTCAACGTTGAAGAGTTTGTTCTTGTCATAGCTAAACAAGTTACAAAGATAACCTTCACCTGAGTTGATAGTTAAGAATCCAGCGACACATTTAGAAATGCTTCTGTATTTATACTTAGTCTTGTTCCAATCTAAGCCAAGATCTTTAACGTAAAATTTATGCATTTTACCTTTAATATTTTGTTCGACTGTGAATGAAGTTCCCAAGATGTCGTTAGTGTGTTTTTTAATATAAGCCATAGTTTTTGTTTGTTTTTAATTACAGTACTAATATACGAAAAATATCTGACATAAAAAAATATTTCGGCAACTATTTTGTCCAAAGTGGCAAAGTTTTTTGTGATACATATAACAACCTAATCAAACACTCTTATTATCTTTAAAAAACTACTGTTTATATCAGCTCTGTTTTTGTTTTGTCTTCAACTAGCGTATGATTTCAAACCTAAAAAGTCTAAAGTTCCAACCTTTAGAAAGGTGGCTACTATTACAGAAGTTTTTGATAATGAAAGTACAATGAGGTTTATACAAGATTCTATTTTATTCACACCTCCTAGAATTCCACCATTAGTCAAAACCAAAATGGGACCTTTACATCCTAGGATAATTGGACTAACAACAGAGGTTGCTGAAGGTGTTTATCTTATTCAGCTAAACAGCATATATTCGGTCAAAGTTTTACAAAGAACTTTATTCCATGAATTAGCACATGTATATCAATTTGAAAGAGGGATGCTACAGGATTTTGGAGATATAATAATTTGGAATGGTGTGATGTATGGTTGGGGTCGACCTTGGGGTAAAAGACCATGGGAGATACATGCTGAAAAACTAGTTGAAGATCTTTTTGTGCCTACTTATGAAGATGATATATAAATGGTATGAGAACACCTATCATTAAATATAACGATAAGTTTTTAAATAGTATCAGTTGGTTCATGAGGATCGGCGGCATTACTCTTTGGCCATTTGTGGTTTTAAGAGAAAGGTACAACTCAAGTCAATACTGGAGGAGAGTCGCTGAAAGAATTATTAACCATGAGTCTATTCATATCAAACAACAGGAAGAACTTTTAATTATACCATTTTATATTTTGTATGTAACAGAATGGTTCTTTAAATTGTTCTTTTATGGTAAAGATTCTTACTACAATATCTCCTTTGAAAGAGAAGCTTATACGAACGATGAAAATCTAGACTACTTAAAATCTAGAAAGAAATACGCTTGGATAAAAAGAATTTTTAAGTAGATATATAATATGTTACTAACATGGTATACATATAAACCTTTTAAATAAAATATAAATGTCAGCAAAGAGAAGACGAATCGGAGATTCAACCACAACAATTCCAGTAGAAGTAAAAGCTACTAACACACAAACGCAGGTAATAACTAAACCTCAAGTTAAAGAAGAAAAACCTGCAGACCCATACGCAGAATTTTATGATGAAAACGGAGAGTTCCTTTGGGAGAAGTATGAAGGTACTTGTCCAACTCAAAACAGAACTCCAAATCCTCATGTGAAAACACAAGACGGAGATATAGTATTTTCTAGAGAACCTTATGCTCAAGAACTATATGATAAAATGAAGCAATATGGGCAAGAGATTAAACCAAAGGTACATGAAGGTGAAATACATGAAGGTATAATCCATGGGATTGACCATAACTATATTACTGTAGATATAGGTTATAGAGAGTTGGTATATGTAACTTTCGGTAAAGAATCTACGGAAGTTCAACAATCTTCAGTTGGCGATGAGACTGCTGTTTTAATTACAGACACTAAAGGCACTTTATCAGGAACTATTACAGGTGGTGTTAAACATAAGACTTTTACAGATCTTAGGAATGCAATCGATGAGGGTAGAACTGCTTGGATAGGTCTAGTTAAAAATATGATTGACAAGGGTGGTTATGTTGTAACAATCCAAGGTATAGATTGCTTTATGCCTGGTTCGTTAGCAGGTATTAATAAATTATCTGACTTTGGCTCTATTGTTGGAGAAGAGATTTATGTGGTACCGGTTAGCTTCTCTGCAGATAGAGGTACAATTGTAGTTTCACATAGAAAATACTTACAAGCGCTTATTCCTTCTGAGATTGAAAAGTTAAAACAAACTATTGAAGAGGAGAGAGAAGGTAATGTAACTGGAACTGCAAAATACGGAGTATTTGTAGAATTTAACCAATGTCTTACTGGTATGATTCATAATAATGATTTAGATGAAACAACTTTAGCTAAATTTAAGGCTAGGGAGATAAACCCAGGAGACTCAATTAAATTTAAAGTAAAAGATATAGTAAGCAATAACAAGATTACATTGACACAAAAAGATGTGGTTGACATTAACCCTTGGATTAACATTAGCAAGAGGTATGCAATACCATCTGTAGTGGAGGCAGTCGTTAAGTCTAGAAAAGACTATGGTTTATTCATTAATATAGAGGATGGTGTAACTGGATTGTTACATATTAGTGAGATTGGTGAAGAAACTATGTCAGTTTTTAATCCAGGTGATAAAATTACAGTTCAAATCACCAGAATTGATGAGGCAACGATGAAGGTATTCTTAAAAATGCCCCAATAACTCTCTCAGAAGAGTTTGATATATATTGAAAAGTAATATCTTACTCTAAATATGCAAAAACTAAACAAAGATTCTAGTAGAATTTCGATACTCAATGGAAGTCAAATTGGTATCGAGTTTGAATTTTACTCTAACTTAGAGCTGGAGGAGACTCATAAGGCTTTATCTAAACTACTTAATCGTAAGATTAGATTAGAAGATAAAGCACATTCTGACTTTCAACCTAGTTCCGAAGTTTTCAAGATGGAACCAGATATGTCTGGCGGTAAAGGCTTGATTGAGTTAGTTACTGGCGCAATGCCATATCGAGACGCTCGATTAGTTATTATCAAAATGTTGAATTGGATTAAAGAGAATGGTTATACAACAGACCGTGCATCAATTCACTTAAATATGTCTTTTAACCCAGACTATTTAGAAGATACAATGATGATTGCTAAAATGAATATTTTAAAATTTATTTTAGAGTTTGATGAGAAGAGGATCTATAAGTTCTTCCCTAATAGAAAGAATTCCACTTATGCAAAATCAATTAAATGGGTTATGCCTAAGCATGAGGCTTTTTATTACAATGAAAATCTAATTAGTTCAGATAACTTTACTTTTGCTAATACTAAATACTATGGTATTAATTTTGAGAAAGCTTTGAAAAATTATTTAGAGTTTAGATATATTGGTGGTAAAGATTATGAGAAAAGAGGGGATGATATTTTACATTTAGCAGAAATGTTTATCATGTCAGTATGGAAATCTTGTTTTAACCCTAGGTTTACTCCTGAGAATAAAATAGAGATGAAGAGGATTTTACAGAAGAATGCACCTCTTATGGAGATGTTAAAAGACCATACCGCCGTAAATAAGCATTGGCCTAAGATACATATACTGGTAGACTTACAAGACCACCCATCTGTCGTAGAAGTACAGTGGAATAGATTTAAGACAAAAGTTTTAGATCTTTTGGCAAATGGCGGAATGGAAGAAGGCATAATTAATTATGATTCTGACTATGGGTCGGTTCAAGTTAAAGACGGTAAATTTAAGGTAGCTTATTTGCTGGACGGATTTGAATTTGTAAATTGTGAGTTGGCAGGCAACATTGAGAATAGTGGAATTTATGGATGTAAAATCACTGGAGCTCAAGTGCTGAGATCTCAACTCTACCAAGGTACAGAAGCTATGGACTCAAAAATTGAGTCTTCTTTTGTTCACGGAAGTTGTACCTTAAAAAATTGTTACGTTTTCGGAAGAGACGGTATTTTTAAAGGTAAAATGGAAGGAGGTATTTTTAGAGAGGGTTATGTAGGTCCACATGCAAGATTCTCTAAAGAGACCGAAGTTATTGTTAGTAAAAAAATTAAAACATAAAAATGAGCGAAATTAGAAGCGGCAATCTTAACGATTTAAGTACACCAAGAGATTTTGGTGCTAACTGCTTAAATGAGTTTCTTCAAGAATTAGGAGATGATTTAACAGGAGCTTGTATGGTTCCAGTTAATTTACCTCAAAGAGAGATTGTTAACATTATCAAAAGGGCTAAGAAATGGTTCTATAAGCAGTATGAAGACTCTGTGAAAGAGAATTACTATATAATACCTAAATCTGTTTTTGAGTCTAATTATTTTAAAACCCATAGGGCTTTGAATTTACCAGGAGCAGGTGCTGATGGTGGAGGTGGAGTTTACTCTGTTTTTGGAGTTTATGACACTGGTAATGGGTTCAATTCTACAGGCGGAGGTCTTGATGTTAGATTTCAAAGCGGTGGAGACTTTGCTCTAGAAAAAATGTTATTTAGAGGCTTATATGAAGGCGCTGGAGCTGCCGAAGCCGCTGAAGAATTACAATACTATGTATTGAACCAATCATTGGCTGATATGTCAAGAATGATTACAGAAAATCCTATTAGTTTTAATTACACTAGATTAAATGGTGAGTTTAAAATTATGGGTGATACACCTAAAGACGATGTAGTACTTCATGTATATGAAACTATATCCGATTGTGCACTTTATTCAGATGAAATATTTTTTAGATATTGTTCTGCTAGGATAAAACAATCTTTAGGTGCTAAGTTAGGTATTTTTAAATTCGCATTACCAGGTAATGTAGAATTTGATTATGATGCGATAAAAGACATGGGCGACACCGAATTAGAGTCGATTATCGAAGAAATTAAGGGCGACGAAGGCGTGGATTATATGTTCCACTCATAATTAAGCCGAATACATATATAAATGGATTTTTACATTAAATATATAGGTGACCCGAATTACAACGCGACACAACTACAAAACAACGGTGAGATTGAGCAATTAATTACTCAAATCGAAACTATTCTATTCACTAGAAAAACTGATGTTTTAGGTTCTGCTCAATTTGGTTGTAATTTAGAAGACTTGGTATACTCTTTGAATCAAAATGAGTATAATATCAAGCAAGAAATCAACAATCAGATTAACTCTTATTGTCCGCTTGCTACTAAATATCAAGTTGCCACCGATGTAAAATTCTTCAAAGGTGAAGTTAGAGATATTGCATATATTGATATTACCATTGATAGTAAGTATTTAGTACAAATAAACCTTAGATAAAAGAGATAAATAATACATGGCAGAGTTAAAATTTTTAGAGACGGTAAGAGTTAGTGCAGATCAAATCAAAGCTGACACGAGAACTTTTATTAGTAGAGTTTACAAAAGAGCTAACACTCTTTTTACTGAAGCAAGTCCTTTTGCTCAGATTATTTCTGTATTCTCAGAGCTGTATGAGCTCATTATGTTCTATATAGAGGATGCTGTAGTAGAACAAAACATTTACACTGCTCAACAAGCAGAGTCTATATATGGTATGTCAAGATTGACTGGCCATGATGCAACCAGAGGTTTTGCTGCAACAGGGGAGATAGAATTTAGATGGAAGCCAGGTGCAGACCTTAGTGTAATCGCTGGAACAGGATTAAATATAGATCCAAGAGCAGAGTTAGTATGTGAACTTAACAGTATGACATATACATTATTATCCTCTAAAGATAGATTTAGATTAGAGAAATCTAATATGACTAAAATAACTGCTGCTGTTATTCAAGGTAAATATGAAAGACAAACTTTAACAGGTACAGGAGAAAAGCTTCAGTCTTTTAATGTACAAACAAAGAAATTATCAGATCACTCTAAAGTTAGTGTTTCTGTAAATGGTGAAAAATGGACAAAACATAATTCACTTTATGATTTATTAAATAACGAGAAAGGTTATCTATGTAAAACTGGTATTTCCGGAGGAATTGATGTTTATTTCGGTAATGGTGCTTTCGGTGCTATTCCAGCTTTAGGTTCTACTATTGAAGTAGAATATGTAAACCATGATGGTTTTATGGGTAACATAGATGATGGTAGAGATATTACTTTTAAATGGCAAGCAGAAGGAACTGATTCCTTAGGAGGTGAACATGACTTAAATGAATTTTTAGATGTTACATGTACTTCATCTCCAAAAATGGGTGCTGATAGAGAGTCAACAGACTTTACAAAAATTATGACCCCTCTAGCTTCAAAATCTTTTGTTTTAGCAACTCCAGATAATTATGAGTATTTCCTATCTAGATATGGATTATTCTCGTATATAGATGCTTACAATACAACATCGGACGAGTATTTAGATGATGATAATGTTATCTATATTTTTGCAGTTCCAGATGTAAAAAAGAAATTAGCTTCAGGTCAAGATTACTTTTCAATTCCGGAGAATGAAATGTTCTTCGACCAGAATGAATATGATAAAATGTCACAAGTGATTCAAGATAGTGGCCAACAAATGGTTACAACTGAAGTTGTGTTTGTAAAACCACAAGTTAGAAAATACAGTATGGATATTAACATAAGGTATTTTGAAGGTTTTAGTAAAGAAGAGATTTTTAATGATGTCAGATCTGCAGTAAGTGATTACATGTTAAATGTAACAAGAAGAGACAAACTGCCTAAATCCGATATTGTCTATATTCTAGAAGAAATAGAAGGTATTGATGCTGTTAATGTCAGATTCATTTCAGAAACTGAAGAAACAGCTAGAAGACTTGGTTACTATGAGTCTGTTACAACAACAGTTCAACCACAGGAGCCAGTAGTCTTAGAAGATATAGGTAACGGTAAACAAAAATACATCTTTTTCAAAAAAGTAGAAGAAGTTAAAGTCGTTGACGTTGACGCTTCTACTGTGATACCGTACACCGTAGCTGGTTTAGACGAGTGGGGTGATATAATCATGGAAAAAGAAGAAGTTGCAGTCTTTAGGGGCGGATGGCAAGATCGTGATGGTGACGAGATTGTTGATAAAGCTCTAATTAATGCTGAAGCAGCATTATCTGTAAACTTTGACCCAACGCCGGTTACTAGGACTATTTATACTAGAGTACAGGCTGGAAATAGAAAAGCCTTAAAATAATGTCGTTGTATAAAGATTTATTAGCATATAAAAGACAGAGCCTTTACAAGGCTGCTAAAACTAGAAAAGACGCTAGGTTAAACGTTGGTGCAGACTATCAAGATATAGGATTGCTTCAAAGAATGTTATCAAGACATATTCAAAGAAATCAAACTCTTAGTGAGTTTATCAATTTTCTAAATGATTATCTTTTAAATATACTAAAGGGTAATAGATTTCTAAGAGGTTACAAGAATTATACTGTGAAAAAAGACGACAAGTACATTAGATAATTATGTGGAGTAATTTAAGATTTTTTAACGGGACTACAAGTGAAATACAATTAGAAGTAGTAGATGGTATCTGGCAAGGTTCTATCTATTTACCTGTTGTGTCTACTCAGTTGTACGAGACAGTTAATCTTTTTATTTTAGAAGAAGGCTTAGATGAGGATGGTAATTCTATTATCAATACCCCAGTTTCTCCTGATGGAACCATAACACAGTTTGATTTTAAATGGGAACCTACTAAGGTCGACCAATCTGAGGATATAATTATGTATGGCTACACTTTAAGTGGTGGCAAGCCTATTATTAAAGAATTAAAAACTCAAAGCAAAGATTTAGATCCTTTCTCAAATATAGTAAGTCAAGATTCAAATTGGCTTAAAACACTAAGCGTTAATAATAATGTTGCAATTCAAGTTAACATTGCACTTAACTCTACAAGAGAAGGTATACATAAAAGAGTTTTAGAAATTAAAGCGGGTACTAGTGTAATTGCTAGGATTCAAGTTTATGGTGAGGTAGAAGGTGAAGATGAAAGGCTAAAAGTTTTACTAGCTAATTTAGGTAATTCTCTACAGGATTCAGACTTTTTACTTTTCAAATCTCATGATATTTCTGAACAAGCTCCTAACCAAGTTTTAATGAATCAAAAGAGAAAAGAGCTCTTGTTAGAATTACATAACATTAAGCCTTTTGTTGGTACATATAAAGCTATCTTAAATGCGATAGATTACTTTGGGTATGATAAAATTACGTTAAAAGAATATTGGATAAACGTAGATAAATCAGAGAATAACTTTGGTAAACTACATGCTATTCCAGTTCCTAACTCATCCGTAAGAGGTGAGATGACTAGAAAGAGATTAAAGTTCAAAGTACCTTCTTCAACTATGAAGAAAACTAGTAGATTTTCTCTAGTCTATAGATTAAATGAAACTAACGGTACTTTTGACCAATGGGATATTCCAAACGTAGATGAAGTATTTGATTACACTCCTGATGAAGTTATTATCAAATTATATGGTTTAAAAAATAGACTACAAAAAGATTATCTACCACTTGAGGCTAAGATTATAGATATTACTGGAGAAGGTGATTACTTTACTCAAAGAAATTTAAACATTTGGAAAGTACAAAACCCAATCGGTTTCTTTACTGAAGGACATAAAATTAAATATGAGGTTTATCCAAATGACAGAGATCTTTTTATTGAAGATACTTCAAATGTTTTAAAAACTAATTTAGCACAAGATTTCTATCAAACTGCTGCTAACGAGCAGGCAATTGCTCCTACTAATAATTACGAAAACTTCTTAAACCTTAAACCAGGTGAAGAAGGTAATTTAACAGTAGCCCAAAGAACAGAAATGAAGAATATCTTTAGAAACTTCTATGCAACATACCATGATAGGAATTTACATTCATATAACGAAAATATTCCGATTGGATGTCCAGTTATTTTAGATGGTGTGCCTTCTTTTGATGATGTGTGGGATGAAGCTAATTTTGTTTGGGACGATGCTGTCGATGCAAATCAAAATCTAAAAGTAACTTGGGATAACTGGTGGAAGAAGTGGGTTTATGAGATTGAATGGCTTATTGACGGACCGAATGGTTTACACCAAGAATATAGAGGTGGTATTGATGACTATAAGCAATTAGCTCTTAATTTACCTTATATAGGTTCATATACAGTAGAGATGAGAACATACGACTTGTTTGGTCACATGTCTTTCTACAAAACAGAAGATTTATTTGAAGTTAAATTAAAAGACTTAGAACTCTATGGTATCTATAAATGGTTAGATACAGATCAAAATGGAGTTGGAGCCACTTGGGATTCTAAGAAAATAGAATGGAATAAGACTGGCGGCTACTGGAATTTTGCTCAAGATAATGAGACTAAAGTTGAAGATAATATTGCAACTTTATATTTAACTCTAGACAGAGCAAACTATACCCACATGGAAGATGACCAAGGTGTTAGATTCTCAACGGTTAGGAGATACCAAGATCCTTACTCAGATACTGGTTATTCTGAGACAACAGGACCTTACCAATGGGAAGAGTCTACGTTTAGATGGAAAGACACTGAACATTTATGGTGGGATTCAATGAGAGTTGGTCCGGATTTGGCAGCTTCTTTTAAAATCGACTGGATTGAATTTGGAGATACTTTAAGAATTGTACACACAGATCCATCAACAAACATAACTTCATTTGGTGAACACACAATTACTACACAAACACCTGTTAATGCTGGTGATTATGCTGGTTGGACTGCTGTAATAGCGGATCTTGAGACTAGTACAGATCCTATCATAAATAAATTTAATTTTAATGGTGTTTTTGAAGATGTAAATAACGATAATGATGTGATTGACCCAACAGATAAATTTTTACATATTTTATGTGTGGGACAAGAATATTCAAAAACTTATGACTTTGATTCGGTTGAGATAATTAAGGCTACAAACGCCTCTAATGCTCAAATAAGCGGTCAAGTTAACGTAAAACATTACAACCCAACGTGGGATGACACGAAGGTGTTTAAAAACCACGCTACAGTAGATAGATCTACTCACGTAACTATATCAACAGATATTTCTAAGTTTCCTGGTGCTAAAAATCCTAAATGGACAATAACCAATATAAGTAACCCAGAAATAACTGATATATACTATAATAATATGTGGCTGACGTACATTTTCAAGGAGCCTGGAGATTACTCTATTCAACTTGAAGCGGAAGATACATATAACAACAAAAACGTCATAAGACGTAACATGATAAAAGTAAAATAAACTAAAATGGCAAACATTACAGAAATTTTAGGTACCGACTCGGTATCGTCTTCAAGACCAACTATTAACAGTAACTTTGAGTTGTTAAACGACGAGTTAGCTTCTGTAATTGCTCTGTTAAACCCTACTACTTCGGTATTAAGTGGATTAACTAGTGCAACTACAAGTGCATTAACAGTTAATGATGGTACGAATCTTTTAGTTGCAAATTCATCAGGTTTAACAGTTAGCACCGCTTCTGCGTTTGCTGGTAACGTTGCATTTGGTGGAAGAATTGCTAAGTCCGGTGTTGTTGGAACTGCTTCAGCTCCTGCAGCTAACTTAGCTCCTTCTGAGATAACTAAAGGTTCTTACTTTATTAATGCTGCATTTACAATCCCAACTGCGGTTGATGGAACAGAGGTTACTTTGATTAATGTCGGAGGTGCTAGTTCAGCGGTTACTGCTGGAACAAGTGCTTCTCTAGGTGCTACTTCAATAGCATTAGATGGCACTAACTCAACTTTAACATTAAGATGTTTTGAAAACAAATGGTATATTATTAGCGCATACGCTTGTACTATATCGTAAATTAACGAATTAAACTGAAACCTAATAGATGGCAACTCCTTTAGTTAGAATACCACAGCCACAAGGTGGCACGATGTATGCTTTTGCATCTTCAGCAAGAGATATGACTAGGGCGTTTAACAGTTCTGATTTGAATTTCGAGTTTAGTAAATTCGCTTTACTAGACTTACCGGATTTCACAGATTCTGTAAACGGCTCTAATACTATTGACTTTGAGCTGAACTTAAAGCAAGCGTCGGGACAAGCTTATGTAGCTGGACAACCTAATGTAGATTGGGCACAAACATTCCAGAACTATGCTTTAAATATGGAAGAGATTCTACTTAAGGATGATGACTATGACCCAATTATTTTAGCGTCAGACGCTGAAAAGATTTTCTTTAAGTGGATGTCTGCTTTGGGCGCAATCGGCTTTAGACCTACAGATTCTAACGAATCTACTACAGGCGCTTATTCTGAGAATGACAACGCAAGTCTAGGAGGTTCGAACTACGATAAAGTAGTCAAGTATTTAGGTACTATTGATGCAGAGAATGATGTGGCTTACCAAGGTAACACATATCACGAAGTCTACATTAACGTACCAACGTCTGTTGGAAATACTCCGTTGGTTTTATTTAAGCCGACTGACTATAATACATCAGCTACTAAATTATTCCCAACAGACAGCGAAGCTGCTAACGTTGAGGGTAGAGAGGGTCAAACACACCCTGATCCAAATATCAATCTTTCTCCGGTTGTAGATAACTGGACGCAAAGCCAAGGAGCTTTCTATGATATTGCAACAAATGCTACAGATTCTGTAGGTATCGACTTTGATACAGCTTCTTATGCAGGAATTCAAAATAACCCCGATGTAAGATCTTTACTAGATTTTGCTAAGACTGGACAACAATTTAGATTTAATGCCGTTTTAGTTTACTATGATTTATATAGCCAGTCAGTTCCAGCAAACAGATCTACCAATCTATATGGTATCTTAATATTGGATGATATTCTAGATGCTTATGGGCCTGGTACAAAAATACATGAACAAATTAAATTTAAGCCTAATGAAGTTACTGGTCTAAATGGTAATGCTTATTCATTAAAGTTAAATCTTAAATTTAATTCATCTCTAGATAATGTAGGTGTTGAGACAAGTGTAAATGACTTTACTACTTTCTCGATGGACTTATTTATGGATACGACTACAGCTTTAGAAAATGCGACTGATTTATTATTACAAACTAATAACAGATATTCTAAAGTTACAGATAGATTAGATAGTCTAGAGAATATAATTCTAGGTACTGCTAAAGCTGCAGAACTAGAAGCTAGAATAAAAGAAGTTGAAGATGACTTTACAGCATCTTCTTTACAATTACAAGATTCTAATGCTTTATTAGACCTTGTAAATAATGCACATGCTAAAATCAACCAGTTGATTGATGGTACAATACCTGTTGAATTACAATATAACACTGATGTAATTTTTGCGGGTAAAGGAACAACAGTAGATAAATCAGTGGCTGGTAAAATTAAAGTGAATAACAGTGTTAATGGTTATATGGTTGCAGATGTATTTAGATGGGACATCGCTTCTAAGAGTGTGGTTAGTCAATTGACTACAAGTAACCTATTTGACCCAACCTCAGCTAATCAGTATGGTGTTTGGTCTAAGTTAGTTCCTTTCTCAAATAGATTAAGCTTAAAGAATATTACAAACTCTGGGTCATTCAATGGAGACTTAAATATATACATTGATGATTCTACTAATGGATGGTCCAACGGCCAGATATTCAGGGTTGCATTAGACAATATAGACATTAACGGAAATAATATAAAAATTTGGACGAGTACTTCTACAGGTTTCGATCAAGCAGTTGCCAGCATCGCTCCAGCGCAGTTGATTACGTCAACTCCATATATTGAAGTAGTATGTATGGACGCGTCCAATTACGTATTTGAAGCAGATATTTTAAGATAATATGAACACAAACAACTCTATTTCAAACTCACTAAAAAGGCTCTTAGAGCTTAATACTAACTCGTTAAAAACATTTGAGAGAATTAACGAGGCTATTACTACTGATCAGAAAAGTATTCCATTAGAAATACTTACTGACGAGGGTACCAAAATAGTATCTATACCTGGGTTTGGCTTCATGCAAAAAGAGTTACAAAGATTAGACACTAATCTAAAGGCTTTAACAGGTTTGGGTAAAGGTTCTACTAAGATTAAATTACCAGATGGAACTTTTCAAAACATTATTACATCTGCTCTTAAAAGTCCAGCTAACGACTTAACAGCAGTAGCAAGACCTATTAATTTTTCAACTGCTCCGAACTATTTTGCAGAGGATTTCTTAAATCCAATGCTTAAAACTTCTTTCGATGTAAGTGGTCAAATTCCAAATGACACTGAAAGAGTTTTAGTAAAAAGAATTATATTTGATTCTTCAAATCAAGCTTCTGTAGAATTCTTTAATGATAATTACAGAAACCAAGAGAATGTAGACTATTTAACTGCTATTAGAGATATAGTTAATAATAATATTGCGTATCTTCTAGATGAAGAATTAAGAGATATGCCATACAGAACAGGGCAATATACTGGAAAGTTTGATGTCCTATCAATCTCAAATTCACAAAGAGAAGTTTTAGTCGACGGGGTTACTACAAAACAGGCTATCAAGTTATACACTTTAGATAAATTAACTTACTCGGATAAAGATAAAGATTTAGATCAGACTGAATTATTACGAGTGGGTGATGAATTGATGGTCGCTGGTGGCGCTAAAAACACAAGGTATGTGATTGACAAACTTGACTCTTCGACTCGTCAGGTTGAGCTTAGACTAGTTGAGGGATATGAACCAATTAAGATTGGTGCTAATGTACTTGGTATCTATAAAACTGAAGATAATAATCTACAAGTTGAAATACCATGTGGGTTTAACGAGAGAGTTTTAATGTTTATGAAGCCTATTGATGCTGATTCTAAATTATTAGCAGAAAATTGGTCTCCAGGTGTTGGTTATTATACAAACGAATTAACTCTTACCCAAGAGGATGGTGTACAAATTACTCTAGCAGAATACTATAAAGATAATGTTGCTGATTTCAGTAGAATGATTGATGCTTTAAAGGTAGATCCAGTAGTTCCTGCTGCAGTCGGTGTAACTCCTGATGCTCCTGTTTTAGACGGTGAGAATTTTAAGGTAGTTCAAATTAACACACATTTATCTGCAAATGACGCTAGAGATAAAATTTCTAAATTATCTGCTGATAAAATTACAGTTGATGAGGCGGTTAAGAAATTAGATAGTACAATTGCTAAAAAGCGTGAAGAAATTGCTACAAAGAAATATGAGTCTGAAGTACAAAAAGATAAAGATAGATCAGAATTAAATTCGTTAATCGAAGAGAGAGCTTCAGAAGCTAAGTTATTTGATTCTATTGTAAATCAAGTTCAAAGTATTTCATCTGCATCTAATGTAAAGAATGTTTCACCTAAATATAGAATTAGAGGTTTCTGGGCTATACCTGCTGCTAAGAAAGTTGCAGACACTGCAGATCAAGAAGTAGTACAATTTATAGTTTCATATAGATACCTATCAACTTCCGGTAAATCTGGTGAAGCTGCTCAAATTCCATTTAAAGAAAATGGTAGAGAGAAAACAGCAGTATTCTCGAACTGGAATGAAAAGAAAACCGTAGTAAGACCTAGAGCAAAATCAATAGCTCCAGATGGTTCAGTTTCTACAAAGTTTTCATGGCAACCTTCTAAAATAGAAGACGGTCAAGAGATTAACTTTAACCAATTAGATATTCCTATTAATCAGGGTGAAACTGTAGAGATTAGAGTTAAATCTATATCTGAAGCAGGTTACCCACAGAATCCAATTATTTCTGATTGGTCAGAATCGATGACTGTAGCTTTCCCAGAAGCTGAGATCGATACAACTGATATTGCTGCTACAGTAGAACAAAATTTAGCTGAATTAGCTAGAGTAAGAATGAACGAAGAGCTAACTGCTCAAGGAGTTTATACTCACGTTGGAGATTCATTTACTGCTAATGAAAGTTATTATGCCCATATAGCAACAAACATTGCTTCTGGATTCCTATCCCCAGAGCAAAAACCAATTTCTGTATATGACAAGATAGCAGAACTAGAAGCTCAAATAGCTGCACTTAAAGGTTCAGTTGAAGCTGAGGTTGGTGAATTGGTTGTTAAGATTGTTTCTGAAGATGGTACTGTAACAAATGTTGCTAAAGACACTACAGTTCAGTTATTTGCTGGATATTATGTAGATGAGGTTGCAGACTTAACAGTTAGAAAAGGGCATATTGTAAATAAGACATTTAAACTACAATTAGAAAATAGTAAAGCCACCAAACTAGAATTAGTTTCAAGATTAGTTGGTGATAGAAATAAACCAGCGTATAGATCTTCTGCTGGAGCTTCAACCGAGAGTAGTAATGGATTCGGTCTAGCACTGAATGATAATAATGGTAATGCTGCTGATAAAAAAGTAGAAAATGATAGCTATTATTTAACGGAAGGTAAATACGATTTATCTCCTATTCAATACCAAAATGTAGATACAGGTAATTTTGATGAAACAGGAACTGCTCCATATCAATCTGCTCAAAGAAGAGGTCAGTTTGTATATAGTAGATTCATGGATATTGCAAACCAGAATGCGCACTACGTGGTTGAGCCTGTTGAGACTATTCCTGCAAACCCCGATATTACTGACTACGAACATGATTTAGATTACAATTCTGCGACTCCTCTGGCTACTTCGAGTGGAGCTAATGATTTTATCTGGGCAGGTTCATTTGGACAAGGTGATAGTTCATTAGGTGATGGAAACGGTTACTCTGGAGTTTTTGATAACTCTAAAGTTAATACTGCTGCAATAGGAAGTATTGGGCTTTACCAATATAACAGAGGTTTATATGTTCACAAGGACCATCCATTATTAGAAAATGTATGGGAAGATGCTGCTGCAGCAAACAACTTGGATATAGACGCTGTAAGAAAAAGCATGATTTTCTCTATGCCTAAAACAGCTACGTTCGCGACAGGTGCTACACTATATAGCTTCTTTGGTTACAACGCTAATTTAGATAGAGTTGCAAGTAAACAACAAACGGCATATCATAACGGTAGAGGCTTAAGTGCTGTAACTTCTGGTCAGGACTTAGGAAGATCTGTTAAAATGTCTTTTGAAGAAAATGACCAGTATTTGTTAGGTGGTAGATCTTGTGGTGCATTCTTATTTATGTCTCCAATCAACATTGAAACATTAAAAGTTGGTGGTGACACTAGAAGAAGTAAAAAAGAAATAAACCCTAAAAAAGATAATGAATCTAACGCTGTTTCTGTGGACATAGTATTCCAATATAGAATGACTGACTATTTTGGAAACAATGAATCTTTAGATAACGGTAGAATTGGAGGATTTGCTAGATTAGCTTACAACAACCTGACTTTTACTAAAAAGATTGGTTTAGATATTTTCGACAAATACGAAGAACAGTTCTCTTTCGATCTAGAGATATTCGCTAAATATAGTCCAAAAGGTAAAAACTTAAACTCTATTAAAGCGGCTAGATTAACGAGAGACGTGGATGCTAACCCAATACAACAGTGGTATTCTCCTGTTAATAGTAGAAACATCAGACAGTATTAATAATCTACAATTCCTAACAATTCAGTTAGATAATAATCTTGATATATAATAGAGACGAAATATCTCTAGAATAAAGATTTAACTGAATGGCAAATATAAGTTTTCAACTTAATACTACAACTGGATTTTCTGATGCTGCCAGCGCGATAGCAAACTGGGGCACGGGAAGTGTAGTTACCGCGTGGGTAATTGACTCAGGCAGCGGGCAGGTTAGTGCAAATGACATCGTTTATCAAAATAACGATGGCGTACCTAACCAAAACGACGGTACTCTATCTAATCCATTCCAAGGGGGACTATATTATTATGCGTTTGAACAACTAGATGGTAGTATTGCTGCAGCACAAATAGATAATACCGGTTCAATATCTTCCTCGGTAATCACGACTACAACTACAAGCTCTACAACCGCGCCGGCTACTCCAACTTATACAATTCTTGTAACAGACGCGGCTGGTAACACGCCTTCTAATAACGAATTTAACGAGGGTGCTGTTGTAAATGTTACGATTCAAAGTGGTGGAGTACTAGGTAATACACTTGACTACGCTGTAAGTGGCACTGCGACCGAGAATGATTTTACAGCAAACGGGTGGCCATTAGGAGTTGGCTTAACTCAGGGCACTCTTAATTTTGCGAATGCGGATACGGTACCTTTACAATTTACAATTTTAAATGATTTAAGTAGCTCTGAAGGCCCCGAGAATTTAATTATTACTTTAGATCCTCAAGATAATAACGGTAATAGTGCTGGACAAACAGTAACTATTAACATTCTAGATACAAGTGCAAACCAACCTCCAGCTTTAAGTGCAGTAACTGCCACAGTAACTCAAAATGGTACAGGAAATGATTTCGTAGATATTGATTTTTCTCAAGGTGCCGTTGACCCAGAGTCAGATCCTCTAACTTTTTATATTCAATCATTGCCATCTGGTGGTGGTACTCTTAGAGATCCACAGGCTCCAACTACAGATTTAACTACTAATGATTTACCATATCAAATTCAGAGTAGTGGATATGAAATAAGATATTACCCTGGTACAACTTTTGTTGGGGGTAATGCTGTTTTTAATTGGTATGCTGAAGATGGAATAAGTACTCAAAATGGAACCGCGTCAGCTACTGTAACTGTTAACGCTCCACAGAACCAAGCTCCGGTTGCTGCTAATGTCTCTCCAGCTGCTTTTCAAGCTGGAACTGTAGGCATACAAAAATTCTTTACCAGAAGCGCAACTGACGAAGATGTTTCTACATTAACTTTTAATTGGTCTGATGCTAATGGAACTACTCTATCTGGTGGATTAGCTGATATAAACCCTACTTTATTGTATGGTCAGTTAACTCAGGCTTCTGGAGAAACTTTTCTTTATACAACAAACACTACACTCGGACCAAACGATCCAAGTGCATCAGAGACTTTATTTTACTATACGGCTACTGATAGCCAAGGTGAAACATCAGCGGCTGCTCAAGTACAATTTCAATTATTGCCTCCTGGAAACGTGGCGCCATCTTTCGATGTAACTCCACCAAGCACGCCAATACAAATTACTAATGGGGTTGCTTATATCCAACAAGGCATTACAGCAACGGACCCAGAAGGAAATACAGTAACTATTTCTGTACAAAATGTTGGTGGTACTGATACTGGTGCTACAGCAACATTTAATGGTGGCAACTTAACCGTTACAGGTTCTAGCGCAGGTTCTGTTTCTGTAACTTTAAGGGCGACAGATCAATTTAGCGCTTTCGATGCTGCTAACGATATTACATACAACTTTACGACAGTGGCAGTTGCTTATAGAGGTGTTAGAAAATCTGCATTCTCAAACTCAGATACTGCTGCATGTTCTTTAGAAAGACCTGCTCAAGGATTTTACTATTATTCTACAGGTACTGGTGGAACTACATTCTTAAGTAATTTAGCCGCAGGTGCGTTCTTATACTCAGATACTGGTTTACAGAATAAAATTATCCCGAGTAGCGCTAGCTTCCCTTGGATTTCTGTAGAAGAGACAGTCGGTAATACTCCCACGGTTAAAGCATTAAAATTAAATGCTAGTGATGGAGCAATAGAGGAGGTTTTAAACTGTACAGTTACTGGAGGTAATGCATGGCCTATCTTAGTTAGATATAGTCAAAATGCCACCGTATTCTGTGATGGTGTTTATGAAGAGACAGAAGCTTGGCAAAATATTGGTGAGACTGCAACTATAGTAGATGTTGTATCTGCAGGTGGTCAATTATTCTCATCAGAGTATTATGCGAATCAATACTTAAACAATAATGGCATTTATGCACCATCGTCTTTAATTTTATTAAATGGTGTTTATACACAAGATGGTGTTACAGATGTAGATGTAGAGAGAAATTATTTTAACTATTCAGGTGGTTGGACTGCGAACCCTGCACCATTACTTAACGATCCAACCAACGATCCAAACGTGCTCGCGCAAGTAAATGGAATGTATGAATGTGCTCCTGATATTGTATACTCTACAAAATCTATTGATGTCTTCTGGAACAGCTCGGAGCCAACTAATGTTAGCGCATTCTGTGCTCCTCAAAATGCTGTAGGCTGGAACACAAACAATCTAGGTAGTACTTATGATACTATTACTTTATATTACAGACAGGATGTAAATGATAGCACTAACTGGAATCTTTTAGATCTTGCAAAAAACCAAATATTGGTTTATATTTCTCAAACAGCGGCTGAAAACCAAGACTACAATTTAGTACAACCTAGTTCAGTTTTGTTATCTAACAACGGGGAAGGTTTCGTATTATTTGATAAAGATGATGATACAGGGTATTCAGGTTCATATAGGTGGTACGCTTTCAGCCCAGATGATAATAACAATGCAACATTAGATAATTTATTAGAGGTTGCAGACAGTGGATCTGTTTACGGACAATGTGAAGATCAGATAACTGGTCCTCTAGCAGATTATATTAGGCCTGAGGTTTGGAATATAAACACTAATAACCTTAATATAGTAATTGGAAACGAAGCAGGCTCAGTTTACTTTGCATTCTATGGATGTGACGTTAAATTAGATCCTGGAATTCCTGGAGGTGAGCCTTACTACCCAATGTATATTGTGGATGGTATGATAGAGAGAATACAGCTTCTAGATGCTGGTACTTCATATATTAATACTTTTGTCCAAGCGATTACAAATAACACGTTAAACACAAGGGCTCAAGTTAAAGTAGGTGGAGAATGTTTAACTTACACAAATGCTATTGTAGCAACTAACATCGAAGATGCTGTCAACATCATGCAATCTGAGTTAGATTTAGTTGGTGGCGGGGATGTTGTAAGGGCTGTTTCTATTAATGCGGTAGACTTAGGTCTTGGAAGTGAAGCTGTAGTATCTTACAATCCTCACCCTATGTCGTTGAGCGGTCAACAAGATTTAATATGCTACAATTGTAAAGCTAATTCTAATAATTGGGCTACTTATGAGTTTCCAATTATGGACGATGCTCAGATTTTAAATAGAACTTTACCTAATTTTAATTTAGAAGAAAATTATATATTAGATAACGTATCTAAGCCTTTATTAAGAACAAACCCAAAATTATCAACAAATGCTAAAATTGTAGCTAATAGTACTGATAAAATTTTCATAGAGTCTATTGATGCAACTAAAGAGTTGGCTTCTGTTGAGTATAAGAAGTGGGAGCTTAATCCAAATGGACAATACTCACAAGACTTATATAAGTTTTACAAAAGTAGTTCCACTCCGGCGAGTATAATGTATGCTACAAGAGTTGATTCTTCAGATTTTGCTGTTCAAGAATCCTATGATAAACAAATTGAAGAAGTTTATCATTATGGAACAACTTACAATTATTCCAAGCTACATAGTGAAGACCTTAGAATTTTAGCTCCTATTTGGTTAGATAAAGATATTCCTAAGAGATTTGTTGTATTTAGAGTAAACGACCCTGTAGGTGAAGCTGATTTTGATACAAGAGGTAGTTTTGATAACTTACAAGAGTTTTTAAAGAATTCTGAAATTGTTAAGACTTTTGATTTAACCACTAACTCTTCATTAGGTAAATATATTAGAAACCATGTAAACTCTGAGTCTTTCCCAAGAGGTCCAATACAGTTTAACTTTGAAAAGAGAGAAAAGAGTAATTTTAAAGGTATTGATTTAGAGAAGGGTGGATTTACGGCTAAGGGTGAATATTTACACAAAGATTTCGTTTATACAGATGGTCCTTTAATTTCTGCTAATGCTACTATTACAGATGGCTTTGAAAGAAATAAATTAGCATGTGCAAACCTACTTAATTTAGAATTCTTGTTTGACGATAACAACGCTTCTGATTATTCTATTAATAGATATTTTGGTCTTTATGTAAACGATATTGACTCTGGCTATGGTAATCTTAGATCTGCAGAAAATGGTAATTTAATTTTTGAGTCATTAAACTCATATATTAATGAAGACCCAAAGTCTGCAATTCCTGCATTTAAACAAATATCTGATACTCCAACTTTGGGTTACTTGTCAATTAGTGATGAGTTTTACAAAATATCCTCAAAGGCAAAATATGATGTAGATAAACTTAATTTAATCGTAGAAGATGGTGCTAATGCAATTCCAGCAGAAATTAAGACAGCTCCAAATGGAAAATCTATTGATATTGTCAAGAGAGATGATGCTGGTTTTGATTTTGTTAAAAGTACAATTACTAGAGCGCCCCAGGTAAATGATAGGTTTATCGTATTTGAGTCTAGAGAGTCTTCATACTCTATTAAATTCTTAAGGTTAATTCCTAATGAGACGTGGCAGCTCAAGCTGGTGATAGCTGGTAATGTAACAAACATAAATATAGCTACACAGGGAAGTATAGAAGCTACAGGTCTTGTGTTAAATGCCGCATTAGTTCAATATCCTAATATAAGCGCTTCTTGGGATGCTAATGCTAAAAAGATTTACATTACAGAGGTTAATGCTACTTTAGATGATTTACAGGTTGAATTTACTCCCGTAATACCACAGTCTTCAAGTACTGTTACTAAAGTTGAGCAGATTCAAACTTCTGTTAATCTAGATAATTCTACATTCTTTGCTACGTTTAGTTTACCTGCTGGAACTTTCAGCGGTCAACTATTCTCAGCACAAGGTACAAACTCTGAGATTGCAAAAGCAATAGCAGGTTGTATCAATAATAGTTCAATTAACTTTGATGTTGTAATAGCAGACGGTGCTTCAGAATTCTATATAAAATCTAAAATTGCAGGTTACAAGCTTCTACAATCCGGCGTTTTAGTCCCTAACGCTAACGCTGAAGATTTTATATCCTTTGAAAACTTAGACGAGAGAACAACTCTAAACCCAAAGGGATTACTAGGGTTAGACAACAGTATAAGAACATTAAATTCCGTCCACTTTATGAGCGGCGGTAATTCTGGTGGTAAGTCTGTATTAGTGTCACAAGATTCAGTAGCTGATGTTGTGGTGGGAGATATGTTAGCAACCGGATCTGCCGGAACTTTCAATATGGTAATTGATATTGTTGATGATATTGCAACACCAAACACTATATACAAGAAATTAGTTTTAGATAAAGTAAATGTATTAGAAAGTGGAGAACAAAAAATATATGCGGAGAACATTGCTAAATTAGGTTTATTCTCAGCTTATGATATTCATGATATGAACTTCGATTTCTATGATATATCAAACTCTGAGCTTAAAGAATTAGAATATGAAACTTCTGCAAATATTAACTATGAGCCGGAAAGAAGTTCTACAAATACATTAGAGGTTTTCGGAACAGATTATGATATTCAAGATGTTTACAGCTACTTTACAGGTATTAGTGATACTCTACCCGAAGAAACATTAGATGCATACAACGAGGTTAAATTATTCAGCGAGTATGATAGGCTACAAGAAAATAATATCAAAGAATTTGCTGTAAGATCTAGAACAGTTCCTAACATTAATAAATGGGTATTAAAAGATACTTTAACTGTAAGAGAACAACCATATTATTTAAACGCCAATGAAGCTTTTGGTAGAACTAATTTTTCACCAGACTTTAACGCGGTTGGTAGAGATAGGTTGGGCATGACGCATGAGTGGTTCTATATGGACAACGTGCCTAAATATCTAAACTATAATCAGTTCAACAACACGTTTAGCTACGTTAATTTCTTAAATGATTTTAAATTAACACCTGAACATTTTAAAAGTACTTCTTACAATTATTTTGATAGATTCATGATAACTGAAGGGTTTGAAACCAAAAACAATAACGGTTACTCTTCTTTTATTAAAACTAATCTTGAGAAAAAATATACATTAGTTAATGGTGGTAATGATATTGCTTTTGCAAATACTGTTTTCAAAGGTATTAAAGTAGACTTTAAGAATAGAAAAGAGTTTTTAAATAATAAAGCGACTGAATTTGTTAAATCATCTGAATTCAACGGCTATAAGTTTAGTACACTTGTGTTGGTAAGGAGTGGTAGTGAAACTAATTCGGTTGACTATGAGGTGATTCAAAATAAGAAGTTCAAATTTGTTGTATTTTTAATTACATTATCTATGGATGACTTATGGATTGATGGTGCTTTAAACAGAAAACTGTTGTATGAGATGAATCATAGTTTCGTGTGGAATCATGAGACTCAAAATTTCTCATATTCAGATGTTAACCTAACAGGAGCATTAAATTTAAACGATATTAATTTTACAGATCCATCTTCTAATGATTACAGGGTTGCAAAAGGAATTATACATAGTAACGGTGGAGAACCTCAATTCTTAGATCAGATTAATTCAGATGAAGATGATAACTTTGGGTTCTTACAAATTAAAGTTTCTACTTCTAGTGGAGATGTTGTATTCAACTTAGAGATTGAATCTGTAGATGACCAGGACCAAATAACATTAGCTAGCGATCCTCAAGATATAAATGGCAATCCGGTTAATGTTTCTAACATAGCTGGTTACATTCAAAACAGCGCAGAGTATACTTACAAGGGTGGTGGAAAGAACGCATTTACGGCTATCTTAGACCAACTAGCTGTAGGTTCTGTTTCTAACTTGTTAAAGTTAAATGACGGAGAGATTACATATACTACCATTGAGGAAGATGGTCAAGCTGTAAACAACAGGTTCGAGATTGAATTTGAGAATGGAGTGGAGATAATTAAACAGTCTAGTTTATTGACTGTTGCGGATGAGGATAAACCTAAGACTTTTAAATTAAAGCAAGGTGATATTGGCTACAATATAGTGTCCGGTGGAGCTTACTATCCATTCTTAATTAGACATAATGGGTATTACACAGTAGATACAATGCCTGTTGTAACCTTTACTGATACTTACTCACATTTTAAGACTAATACTCTTCAAACAACTTTAAACACTCAAGAGTTATCATTTGAAGAGCCTATGTATAAACACTCTTTAACTAGTGCAGAAGAAATTAAATTAGCTAGAGACTACTATAAGAGATATAACAGGTGTAAGACTGCATTTAATTTAGGCTTCATCCAAGATTATGGAGCACATGATGCTGCATGGGGTCTAATTAAAAATCACTTCTATAGAAAGGTAAATGAGTCTAATCCATCTGGTGTGACAAAATTATCTACTTCTACTGATAAACTACCTCTTTACCCATTAATCGGTGAGGTTGCGATAGATAAAAAAGATGTAAATGTATTTAAGTCCTCTTGGGATAAAAACTACTATACTAGGTCTTTATCTGGTGGATTAACAGAAGCAGTTCCAGGTACTTTTGAAACTAAAGAGGAAAGATCTTACTTAGGTTCAACTATTATGAAAGTAAAGGATAGCTATAGTATGATTAACTTTACTACTCAGACTGTAAAAACACAAGAGGAACAAGATTTAATTCTAGCTAACAATAATAATACAACAGACGTTGTGGTATTTGAAGATGACAATAATGTATACATTGATTTTTACATTACTACAACTGTTAAAAAACTATTAAGCGATGATGGTGTTCTAAACTCTATTAATGCGTTTGTATCTGCTGCAGATTCTGCTGGAGATAAAACAACAATAAAGGATGACGCTCTACTTTATGTGGAAAACAACCTACTCAACACGTTTAATTTAGACATGATAAAAATTTACACTAGCAGAGTGAAGGGTATTTCTTCAGAAATTCTATCTTCTGCTAACATTAACAATTTAGATGACGGTGGTTATATGAATGACACAAACTTTACGTTTAAGTCACATGAACAAAAGCCCCTTAATTTTAGAATGATATATAATAAAAGATTAGGTTATTCTTATAGAATTAGACCTATGATAAAAATAAAGTCATAAGAAATGGCAATTAACATTCAAGAAATACTACATCCTAGTGACTCCGATAGTATCAAGTTTGAGAAGATTAACTATAACTTCGACCAGATACTAGCAAACGGCGGTGGACCTGTTGGACCAAAGGGTCAAAAGGGAATCCAGGGAGTCGTTGGTCTAACCGGCCAAAAGGGCGAACTCGGTGAAAAAGGTATCAAGGGTGACTCTGGTGAAACTACTAGCCCATGGAAATCTATTGCTATAGATTTAGATGCGTTAGACGGAGTTAACGACGTTACGTTTTTAAAACCAAAACCAGGAACTGATAAAGAGACTCCAGTCATTTGGCTTGGGGACTCCTCTTTTATTAACGATGGTAATACTGCTGGAGATGGTGATGTTACTTTAAGGTCTACTTTGAATGTTGGTAGACACTACAACATCACTGGTTCTGCAATTGAAGCCGAGTATATGACTTTTTGGCATAATGCCGATAATAAAATAGTAATTGACTCTGAAGATCAAACAGGTTATGTGAGATATAATTTATCTCCTGTTAACCCGTTAGTTGGTAATGCACCAGATATTAGATTTCAGATCAATTTACCTACTGTTCATACAGAGACATTTTTACTAAATAATATGGGAGCTTCTGGAACTTTATCTGATGGTATGATTAGATATAACTCCGGAGGTAGTAAATTTGAAGGATATATTGGAGGTTCATGGAAGGAATTCTGTATGGACCCATGTGGAAGTGGTGTTGCAGCTACAATTTCAATCTCAGGAGGAGACTTAAACTTAAATTCTGATGGTACTCTATCCAGTGATAGTATTTCTATCTCAGGGGGAGACTTAAACTTAAATGCTGATGGTACAACTAATAGTGGGACTACTAGTTCTACAACATCATCTACGACTTCTTCGACGACAGCAGCTCCACAACCTGAGAACTATACAATTAATTTTGTTGAGGGCAACTCCGATTCTAACTTTAACATTACTGGCGTTACTCTAAATAATGGTGGTTCTTCCTATGTATATAGTGCAGGTTCAGCGACTTTCCAAGCTTTACCAGGAGCTACAGTAACATTCACTTTAACTGCGGATGTGTCTCAAGGTAGAACTTTCAATAATGACCCTATATCTATTGGTGGAACTACAACAGTAAGTGAGTCTAATACAAATACTCAGGCAATACATCAGTTCTCTGAAGTGCTTGGTTCTAGTGGAGCTACAACTACACTAACAGTAGAAGCAGCTACATCTGCAACAACTACGGCACCTCCTGCCCCAGACTTTGATTTTACTTCAGGCCAAATGACTAATCCATCCTCAGTCCCTGTAACCTTTAGTGGTAGTAATGATACTATTGATGTAATTCAAGGCGGTGGATCCATATCGATTAGTTTTGATTCAAGTACTAGTGTATCTCAGGGTGATTTCAGTATTCCAACTTCATTTGTTAGTTGGGGGTCTAGCCCGTTATTGTACGACAGTGTAGATAATCAAGGTACTTTGAATTTAACGGTTAGTCCAAATACTGGAGCTAATGCTAATCCTAGAAATGGTAATGTAACTTACAACGGGACAGTGCCAGTGGGTAATGTGAGTCAAGTAACAATACAACAAGATGGTACGGCAATATCTGGTTCTCAAGGAAATCAAGCTTAATATGAAATAATATGAAAGATAAAATAAAAAACATACTCTCGAATAAGACTCTAGTAACATTTATTGCTGGAGCTCTTTTCGTTATGCTTTTTCTTAGACAGTGTAATCAGATTTCAAATCTTAAACAGGATGTGAAATTTGCACAAGAGGATGCTGATAGAAACTTAAATAACTTTAAGGCTTCTCAAGACTCAGTTACAGTACTAAGAAATAATAACGGAGATCAGCTAGCGGAGATTAGATCTTTTGAGTTTGATTTATCAAAAATTCAAGAGAGTCAGAAGGATTTAACTAGGAGGTATCAAAAAGCTCTTGCGTTAAACAAAGACTTAGAACAGGTTAACTCTTTAATTTCTGCAGAATTAGAGATTAAAGATAGCTTAGACGTAACTACGAATACTGCATCAATAGATTCTGTTACAACTAAAATAAATTTCAATTCAGAGAAAGATTTTGGTAGCGGTAACTCAAGAATTTTAACAGGGTTCTCTACTGTAAAGTGGGATTTTGGGCAGTTCAGAGTTCTAAACACAAAATTTGAATTAAAACAAACACTAAGCCTGATGGCAGCAATTGAAGAGGGTGAGGATGGAGCAGATAGATTAAAATTATCTACAAGCTATCCCGGTTTAGTGATTAAAGATATTGAGAATATCAACCTAGTAAATACTAGATTAAACAGAAAGGCTGAGAAGAAGGCTGGATGGGGAATTGGTATTGGTTTAGGTTATGGTATTAATTTAAACAACAACCAGGTGATTAGCACTGGCCCAAGTATTGGGGTAGGTATTTATTGGTCACCTAAATTTTTAAGATTTTAAATGGCGCAATCAAGTAGATATTTTAGAATAGACGAAGACATTCTGTTAGAGTTTATTTACCACGATCAGGGTGATGTAGAAAAATATAAGATCGAGGTAGATGATAATGGTAGCGAGGTAATGTTCTTAGACACAGTAGATGGGAATCCATCTCAAACCAGACATTTAATTAATGAGCTAGGATCTGCTGTAGTAAACTTTGATGTTACTGTTATGAGTGGTTATCTTGCTGTAGAAAATTTTGCAGCCAGAACTCTATTATTACAAAATGGTAAGACATATAAATTCGATTTAAGTGCTTTAGCTAATCCAGCTGATTTTGCAATCTCTGGCAGTTTAGGTATTTACACTTATTCTCCAGTTACTAACATTGGGCAGTTTACTCCAAACGTAAATGGTAAAATTAGTTATAGTTACCCTGGTTTAAAGGGTGGTAAAATTATTGTTGACACCAGAGCTAATCCTCTATTTTCATCACCAGATGAAGCAACTGGGAACGATATTAACCAAACAATAGGAAGATACCATGCAATTAAAACCCCAGGCAATGATACTACTAAATATGCTTTATTAGGTTATGATTCTACTGGTGATTATGATATGCATAACTATATCAATAATAGCCCAGATTGGCAAGGTGGTAATGAGGCAGATCTTCTAAATTATCAGACAGAAGCAACTCAAAATATAAATTACATTTTATATGATAGTATTAGACTTCATTTAAAATCGGGTTTTAGTTTTTCTGCAAGAGGATATGAGGGGTTCCTGTTCGAGGTAACTGCAAAAAGAACAACCGGTGTAGAAAACTTTTTAACTCAATTAGTTTATCTAAATCAAAGTAACTATGAGTTCTCTAATCCTAAGCCTTTTATCTTAGGTGAAACTCTTTGGTCAAAATATATTAATTTAAAGATTCCAACTCTTGTAAATCAAAATGCAGAGTTTAATGACAGATTCTATGGTAACGGGACTGCTAATTCAAGCGACTTAGATCTAACTGCAAACTATGGTATTAAATTTACACTTCTAGACCAATTAAGAACTATTGAAGGTTTTGATTATGTTTATACTGGGGAAGAGAATAAATTCACAGTATCAAGAGAAGATGAATATGCTGATTTCACAGTTGTGGTTGAAGATGCTACTGATGGAGATTACTTTAATATCTATGGAGAAAAAGATAATTCAATCAATAATTTTGAGGGACATATATTAAATAGGATTCAAACTTCTTCAGATGATATTGTTGTAATTTATGATGTTGATGTTTTTGAACAGATAGGAACTGCTCAAGTAAAATCTTATACAACAACATTTACACAGTATGAAGATTTCAATACTCCGCTTAAATTTAGACCTGTAATTAATCAAGCTAACATCGCGGTTAACTTTTCAATTGAGGTTACGATGAGAATCTATAATCAAACGGATAATACACAGATTGTAAAGAGAGCTAGTTTGACTGTAGACCAAGCTGCTAAATACGGTAAGAAACTAAGCGTATTGAAGATTGATAATCCAAACATATTAACTGAGGTTTACAACATATTACCTAGCCTAGCTGCTAATAAAGTTATCTCAGGTTTTATTACTGATAATCTACCAAGATCAGTTAAGACGGTACCGGCATTTGTTGAAAGACATAATGTGATTGCTAGTTCTGCGAAAGTAAACTTAGTAGGTACTGGAGATAATCCAATTACAAAAGAGGTTGAAGAATTTGATACAACTGATTTTGTAAATGAAGGTGATTTATCTATTAGTATTCCTCCTTTTGCTTCTTACTATAAATTTGCTATTGCTAAGAAAAGAGGAGACGATTTCGAAATGATTTCGTTCGAGAATGCAGAGAGAGTTATACTTACATTTAACGATGGAGCTACTAAGCTAAAGTTTAACCACGTCTATAATAAAGATATTGACATGGGTAAGGGTGAAGTTCTATTTACTGTTAACGAGGCTAATGCTTCTAGTATCAGAGGTATGAAGACTGACGCTTTCTACATTAGCATCGATAACGGAACAGAAGAAACTATGATTACTAAAGGTAAATTTACTATTGGATAATGATTTTAAATAGCAGAAATAACGCATACGATTTTAGATTTCCTAGGAAGTTTATTCCAGATGAAGTTGCTAACAAATATAAGAAGTATTTGAATAGAGTTCCTGGTGGACTTTTAGCGGAACCAATTGATTTTGTCAATTATTCTATACAAGGTCTTAATATTCCCGGTGTAACTTTCGATCCAATTACTCAACAAGATAATGATGGTACAATAAGAAGCCATAGAGGTGCCGTACCAATTCAAAATACAATTACTAGAGAATTTACAGTAACATTCCAGCTATTAGATGGTTTTATTAACTACTGGCTTATGATGGACACTTTGCTTTTCTATTATGCTAGAAGTACTAAACAGGCTTATATTGAGCCAATGACTCTAAGAATTTTAGACGCGGAAGGTGCTTCAGTAGCCTATATGGAATTCAATGGTATAATTATGAACTCAATTAACGAGTTAAATCTAAACATGGCAGAAAATGTTTCTGATTTCAGTACGTTTGAATGTACTTTTGTCTATAATAAACTAGACCTGAGATTAGAAATAGAATAAAAGATATATAAACTATGAGAGATACTAAAACATTTAACGAATACTTAGTTGAGCAAAAGTTGACAGAAAACGATATGCAGCTTTTAAAAGAGTCTTTACAAGAAGAGTGGACTCCAGAATTAGAAGCTAAAGTAGACCATGCTCTAGAGCAATTCGTACAGCAATTTCAAAATGAAGACGGATCTTTTGATTTGGATAGATTAGAAGAAGGTATTGTCAATGAAGGACTTTTAGGTTCTATTATCGGTGGTTTAACTGGTTTCGCGCTAGGAAAATCTGTTGGTAAAATGATTGCTAAAGTTTTAGGTATTCAAAAAGGTATATTCTACGATTTATTAACCTCCCGTTTAGTTGGTGCTGCTCTAGGTGCTGCAATGGGTAAAAGATTCTAATTTGAATTTAGTAACAGTCGACTTCTCTCTTAATTCCCCTGGTATTTGTATTTGGACTTCCAACACAAATGAATATCACTTTGTCTCATATCTTAAAGCTGGTACAGGTACAAAAGCAGAACAAAAACGTCAAGAAGAAATTTCAACATTCTCAGACGTAACTTTATTCCATCAACCAGATTGGAAAACAAAATTTGGTGATTACTCCAAGAACGAATTTGCAAAAATTAAGAGATATAGAGAGATGGCTTCAGATCTCATATCTGAAATAGTTAATATAGTAGGTACAACAAAAGATTATTATATTGCTTTCGAAGGTTCGTCTTACGGATCTAAGATGGGAACAAACAACATTATTGATATGGCAGCAGGAGCTGCAATCTTAAAAAATCAAATGATGGAATTGCTTTGCGTCGAAGAAATTCTAACGGTCGCTCCAACTACAATTAAGAAACATGCAGGAAAAGGGAATATGAATAAAGCCGCTCTTTGGACTGCCTTCTTAAACAATGTTTGTGAATCTCCTTTGTTAGCTAACAGTCCTCTATATAAGTATTGTGTTTCTGAAATTGGTGAGGTGAAAAAAGTTCCGAAACCTTTCGATGACCTAGTTGATGCATGGTTTCTTAATCATTACCTCTACACTCAACTCGAGGGAAATTTGCCAGACTGACCAAATCTCTGCTTTCAAGCCTCTTCTGGCTAGTCTCTGCTTCCGGAACTACTCTTCCCCTGAGGTTAAATACATAACTTATATGCTAGTTCCCAGAAAAGGTTTCAAAAAACTTCAGTAAATCTCAAATTTAACTCTGATGAGCTAACATTAGGCTAATCCTAGTAGGGATAACGACCTTAGCATTACAGCTATCACAGCACTTTCCTTTGTTGACAACAGGAGCAGGATTATTGCCGTACTGACCCTTGATTAATTTGCCACAAATAACACACTTAAAATCTTTCATATTAGCAGTATGAGTTAATTTTGTCCATTTCTTCTTTCCAATGTTTTGCAACATTTTTAGAAAATTGCTCTTCAGGGTGATTAAATGCATACCAAAGGTCTTGGATGTTAATTGGACCGGCTCCACCGATCTCGTTATCAATCCACTCACAGAACGTGTAGAGCGAGTCTGACTCATTAATGTATAAACTTTCATAGATATAGTCAAAACCATCTAGAAAGCTTCCAGTGGTCTTAGCCCCCATTAAAAGGAGGTCTTTATTTTTTTCTGATAAATTTAACTTTGTATTCATAATTTCCATTTGTTTTTAATTACAGTACTAATATACGAAAAATATCTGACATAAAAAAATCTAGAGGCAACTATTTTGCAAAAAATGGCAACTTTTTACAAAAAAGATATTAACATATTATGCAGAAACAAATTAAAAAAGAGATATATAATATGTATAATAAACAAAAAGTACAGTGATATGTTGATAACAGCGGATTACTTTCGTCTCAGCGAAATCCTAAATAAAATGGTGGCAGCGAACCAGATCACGACTATAGAGCGTGAGGAGTTACTCCACAAATCAGGGCTGATTAAGCTAGAGGACGGCAGATGGAAGGAAACACCCACAGACCCAAGGTCTGGGATCTCTCCAGCTATTTTGACATTAGACTGAAACTATTGATTATTGTACAACTATAAGGTAACGAAAGGACATTAAAGTAATTTCAAGTATTAAACAATTAAACAATTTTAAAAGTTATGAGTGATTCATTTGACATTTTTAATTTAGGCGTGGAAGATGTGGAGACACACCAGCCTGAAAGAACTTCAACAAACGAAGTTTACAAACCAACTGCCGATGACGGCAAAGACGGAACGTACAAAGCATTAATTAGATTTGTACCTAACCCTGAGAATCCGAGAAAATCTCTGATTCAAAAATACGTACACTGGTTAACTAATTCCAGTGGTGACGGAAAACTAGTTGATTCCCCTCAAACTATTGGAGAACACTGCCCTATTGCAGATGTATTCTGGAAGTTGAGAAAATCAGACTCTGCTGTAGACAGAAAGGCTTCTGAAAAGCTAAAAAGACGTCAACAGTATTATTCTCTAATTAAGATCGTTAAAGATCCGCAAAATCCAGAAATGGAAGGAACTTACAAAGTATTCAAATTTGGATATAAGATTAAAGAGAAAATTGACTCTGAATTAAAGCCAGACTTTGGTGAACCAACACAAGTATTCGACCTTTTCGAAGGCAAGAACTTCGAGCTTGTAATTACAAGACAAGGAGAATATAACAACTACGACAAATCTAAATTCTCTTCTAATAAATCTGCTATAATGATGGGCGATGCTCCAGCAGAAAGAACGAAAGAGACTATGGGTCTAATCAAGGAAGAACTTGAGAACTCACCATCTCTAGCACAATATGATTACAAGCAATGGGACGAAGATACCAGAGCTTTCGTAAACAATGTATTGAGAATGTACCTTAATCCAGGTGATGACATTGCAGCAGTAACTTCTGCTCCAAAAGCAGCACCAGCTCCAGTAGCAAAGAAGGAAACTTCTACTGCAACTGCTACAGCTCCGGCGGCAGCAGCTACAACTGAGAGTAAGGTAACTACAGATGATGATTTAGATTCCTTCTTAGATGACCTCAACATCTAAAAGTATACAACTAACTGAAGAGCTTAAGAGTAGAATAAAAGTTGCACTAAAACAAGTTTGTGTAGAACATCATACTACTCCTAACAAGCAATTGCTTAAAGACATGCCAGGGCGAATAACCCTGGCGTGTCCTTATTGCGGTGACTCACATACAGATGACACAAAGAAACGTGGCAATCTATATTGGGACACTCTTCAGTATCATTGTTACAATTGTTCTCACCACACTAATCTTCATACGTTCTTAAAAGACCATGAAGTTAGAATGCCTAATTCAGGCGACTCATTTACGATTATTGACTATATTAAAGAGAACAAACAAAGTGTTAGTCAAGAACAAGTATTACAGAATGCAAGTCTTAAAAGCGTCCAAGACTTAGCTTTGACAGTAGATGAATTTAAAACTATATTTGGCGCACAAGAAATTACACCAGGCGACTGGATTTGGTTTCAACTTAAAGATAGGTTGTTACATAAAAAAGTAGATGACTTTCTTTTCTCCCCTAAAGGCAATAGGCTTTGGATTTTAAACAAGGGAATGGAAGGTAAAATTATCGGCGCACAATCCAGACGAATGAAAGGCTATGGGTCTAGGTATCTCACCTATGACTTGCCTAAATTATATGAAGAATGGAAGAAGCCATTAGAGTTAGCACCAGAAGAAATGACAAAACTGGCAAAGGCTTCTACTCTATTCGGTATCATGCAAGTAAACTTTCAACAACCAGTAACTATGTTCGAAGGTCCAATTGATGCCAAGTTTATGCATAACTCTATTGCCCTAGCAACTGCAGGTAGATCGACAGAAGAATTTGACGAAATGGCGACGGTCAGATATATGTTCGATAATGATGCAACAGGTAAAAAGAAAATGATTGAGAAGCTTAAGAAGGGCAGGCCAGTATTTATGTGGTCTAAATTTCTAGATGATTTTAAGCTAGATACATATAATATCAAAGATCTAAACGATTTGATGAAAGTATGTTACAAGCAGAAATCTGATGCTTGGAAACAAATAGAAAATTATTTCACATCAAGCGATTTAGACTTATGGTACGTATAGAAGAAATGGAAGATACATTAGAGGATTTTTTTAAGGACAGCGACCGCTTCAAGAAGATGCGTATGTTAATTGATTTTGAGATGCCAGAATTTAAGACTGATAATCCCGATATGAAATTTAGCAAACCTAAACTTAAGAAGGGCCAGAAAGCTGCAAAGTTTATCAAGCCAGACAGGAACAAAAAGTCGCTATTTTAATATAAAGATAAATGAGTAACGAAAAGATATTATCACTAGATCAAAAATTAAGTGCACAGAGAAACGAATGGTCAGCAACTATTAGAAGTCTAGCACAAAGTCTGCGTAATCTAAATACAATGGAGGTTACTATTGCAGATGTGTTATCTTCTAGGCAAACACTCGTAGACCAAATGGCATACATAAATGTCAAAATTAAACAGCAAAAGAAAACTATTGCTGCTAGATATAGAGAAGCATATATTAGGTACTATAATTATGATTACAAACTAGGTGAAAAACAGAAAGAGAAATTCTTAGAGAACGACTTAGCAGATGACAATATGATTTTGTCACATTTAGAAAATCAAATGGATTGGCTAAGAGACTCTGTAAAAACATTAGATAATATGGGCTTTGCTATTAGAAATAGATTAGCTCTAAAAGATCTATAAAATCAGTGGAATTAACGTTAACAGATAACAAGCAGTTTTTGCGTGTAGACGAGGCGTCTGAAATGGAAGTTGAACAGCTCAACATTACATTAAATAGACGTATTGAATCTTGGAGATTTCATCCCCTGGTTAAAAAGGGTTTATGGGATGGTTATATCTCATATATCAAAGATGACAAATGGATTCCATCTGGTTTATGGCGAGAGGTGATGAATATGTGTAAGCAGTATAAATACGAGCTTAAACTAAATGGCATTACAAGACTGTTTGATACTAATATAAAAGCTGCGGATTTTGAAGAGTGGGCATTGGATTTCTTTGACGGCTCAGAGATACAACCTAGAGACTATCAAATAGAAGCAGCATATAATATACTTAAATTTAGAAATTGTCTAAGTGAGTTGGCTACATCTGCTGGTAAAACTCTTATCTCATTTATGGTAATATCATACCTATTAGAAAAACAAAAGGCAGGTAGAATATTATTTATTGTACCTAATGTTTCACTTGTTGTTCAGGGTTCAGAAGATTTCCAAGACTATAATTGGAGAAACCAAGCCAACATAAAAGTACAACAGATTTATTCTGGTCAAAAAATTAGACCAGGTAGAAATGTAGTAATTGGTACATATCAATCCCTAGTTAAAAAAGATAAAGAGTATTTCCAGCAATTTGATGCTGTACTTATTGATGAAACTCATAAGGCTAAATCTCAATCTATTAAAACTATTCTACAAAAATGTACAGCAGCTAATTATAGGTTTGGACTTTCAGGTACAATTCCAAAATCCGGCAGTCTAGATAGACTAACACTAATGGCTTATACAGGTCCTGTAATTACAGAGGTAAGTGCTAATTATTTACAAGGAGAGGGTTTTATTGCAGGGTGTAAGGTAAAGGTAATAAAAATGGACTATGCTGCTGAGAGTACAAAGAATGCTTTTAGAGAAATGTCTCAAAACAGATATGAGAGTAAAGACGTATATAAATTTGAAAGCAATTATGTTATACAGTCGCCAGGCCGTTTGGCTTTCATTTGCAACATTATATCCAGAGTTAAGGGTAATTCCCTGGTCTTATTCCATCGTATTGAACATGGCAAGAAGATATACGAGAAGCTTAGACAAGAGTCTGAGAAAAACGTTTACTATGTAGATGGTAATACAGATAAAGATATTAGAGAAGAGTATAAAAAGAAAATGGAAGCAGGTGTAGAAGTTGTGATTGTAGCATCTTATGGAACATTCTCAACGGGTATTTCCATTAATAAAATCCACAATATTTTCTTTACAGAATCCTTTAAATCTGAGGTGATTATTAGACAGTCTATTGGTAGAGGATTAAGAAAGCACAAGTCTAAAACAGATGTAAATATCATTGATTTTGTAGATGACTTGTCTTCTCCAGATTGGGATAACTACTTAATTAGACATTCTAAAGCCAGGCAAAAGATCTATAGAGAACAGAAGTTCCCTTATGAGATAAAAAATGTCACATTTGACGGTGATATATAATACAATACTAATAAAATAAAACTATTCTAAAGATGGGTTCATTAAAATTACAATCTTTTGAAGAGTTTGCTAATGCTAGCGTTAAAGCTGCAAAGGTAAAACTTGAAGAAGAACAATCAGCTGCAAGAAATGAAGCAGCATATAAATTCAAATCATTATTAGCCGAATTCGGTGTAACTTCTATAAAAGACCTAAACGAAGAAGACAGAAATTCTTTCTACAGAAAATTAGGTGCTTCAGAGATTAGCGAGTCAATTGCTATTATTGAAGAAGGTACAAGATCTCAAATCGGTATTATTAACAAGAGAGGAAAAATAGAGTCAGTGTATATGCACTACGATGGTTATCCAGACAACATGTTACCAACAATTAAGAAAGGTTACATGAATTCTGGAACAGTTAAGTTCTTACTTAAGAAAGGTGGTGGTTCTGGTTTAGAAGTAGATCCTAGTAAGATTAATTTTTACGGAGATAAAACTACAATGAAAGGCGACATCAAAGATATTGACAAATATTTATATGATGCTGCAGATAAAGCAGGCGCAGAATATGTCTACCTATACGACGAGAAGTCTAAAAAGTGGATGATGGCAGATACTTATGACATGCCAAGAGAATTAAAGCCAGCTTTCGAACATCTTATTATTAACGAAAAATTCGTACCATCTAAAGGTAATCTAAGAGATGCTAAAAAGGTTGCTAAAACTTTAGAGGGTATTATGATTGAAGGTTCAGCTCTAACTGGAGATGAAACTACACATTTAGGTGCAATCAAGTATTTACTTATGAATGCGCTAGAAGACGCTAACTTCCATTCTTACATTGAACCCGTGGGAAAATCGTTAGGCGGCAAGATTAGAACAGTCATGATTAAAGTAGATAATCTAGGAGGTATGGAACTTCCAGTAGGTGCTAAGACAATCAAAAGATTCTTAGATGATAACTATGTAAAATTATCTAGCGCAGCTGGATGGTCAGGCATTGGTATCGTTGAGGGTATTGCACTTTATTTAGATGGATGGGGATTAAGCAAACACGCTCAGAAAATCGTAGATGCTTTCAACTTAATTTACCAAAACGAAGCAGTAGTTACTGAGGGTAACGCATTCTTTGCAGCAAGATCTAAAGCAATGGAAGAAGGTGCTGAAGAATTTGAATTCAACGGTAAGAAATTTCCAGTAACAGAAGGCATGAACGACAAGGGAGAAGCAGACATCGATTTTGATGGTGGTGCTAAAGACCTAAAAATGATTAAGAAGAAATTCAAGGTTGATGCAGAAGAGTATAATCCAGGTATGGTAATGTTAAAAGGTAAGAAAAAAGATATTTTGGCTTATTTACGTTCTGATTTCTATGGAATGGATGAGGATGATATTGAAGAATTATACCCTGATTTATATGAAGACTCAGAAATTGAAGTCGAAATGAAAGCAGTCGTATCTGAAGGAGATATTGCTAAAGTTTCTAAGAAAGAAATTATGTTCCACTTAGATGCTTTTCAAAAAGGAGACATTGAAGCTGAAGATTTAAGACAAGCTATGGAAGAAATTCTAGGAGAAGGAAATGCATTCGGTGCTGCAAGAGCAGAGGCTATCGCTAAAGGTGATGATAAATTCAAGGTTGGCGATGAAGAATATGATGTAGAAGGTGTAGACGCAGATGATAAAGAGAACGCAGAAGAATATGCCGAAGAAGAAGGTATTGAAGTTAAAGAGGAAGAAACTACTAACGAAGAGGAAGTAGAAGAAACTGAAGAAGTTGCTGAAGAAACTACTAACGAAGAGGAAGTAGAAGAAACTGAAGAAGTTGCTGAAGAAGAAGCAAATGAAGAGGAAGAAGTTGCTGAAGAAGTAACTAACGAGGCTGAAGTAAAATCAGACGAAGACTTTAAAGAATATGCTTTCGCAGTTTTAGGAAAAGCTTTCGGTGATAAATTCGACGAAGAAAAAGCTCAAGAAGTAGTAGACGGTTTATTAGACAAACACGGCGATGACTATGGTGCAGCAGTTGGCGCATTACAATCATCACTAGGATAAAAACAGTTTAAAACTTCTCATGAAGATATACTATAAATTTACAGATTTCATAAATGAAGAACTCCAGGTGGATAACTTGGAGAGCTTCGTATTTGAGGGTGGGGCTGCAGGACACATGATGCACCCATTCGATGACAACTCACTTACATTTGCTGACTTTAAGAGAATTGTAAATTCTGCTCTACAGGGAGGTCTTGATTTTGAAGAGGCTCCAACAGAAAAGACAGATGGTCAGAATGTATTTGCTACTGTAAAGGATGGTAAAGCTATGTTTGCTAGAAATAAGGGACAATTAGCTAATCCACTCGACTTAAATGGTATCATTAAGATGTTCACTGGCCACGCTTCTAAGCTGGTTGAAGAAACATTCATCTTTGCTGCTAAAGATCTAGCAGAGGCGCTCCCAAAGCTCAAGGACCAATCTGTATTCCAAGACGGTAAGTCTTTTATCAATATGGAGTTAATTTACTCTAAAAACCCTAATGTAATTTATTATGACAGAGATGTTATTCAATTCCACGGTATGAAAGTTACTGATGGTGAGGGTAATATCATAGGTGAAGAGAATATCGCAGCAGAAATAGTAAAAGCACTTAGAGGGTTAAAAGCTGATATTGGTAAAACATTTACAATAATTCCCCCTCAAATTTTAAAGTTAGCAAAAGACATTAACTTCGATGAGAGAGTCGGCTATTACGAAAAGGCGATAAATAAACTAAGAGATACTTATGGTTTATCAGATCAAGATGAAGTCAAAATGTATCACGAGGCTTGGTGGAGAAATCAAATCGAAGAGAACTTTGCAGATTTAGACCCAGCATTAAAAGAAGGTCTTTTATTAAGATGGGCATATTTAGACAAGAAGACTCTAAATATGAGAGATTTAAAGAAAGCAGTTACTCCAGAACAAGCAAAGGCTGTTAAAGATTTTGATGGTCAAAGAAACAAGAAGTATAAAGAAAACATTTTACCCTTCGAGAATTTATTTTTAGAGTTAGGCTCGGATGTTTTAAAGAATGTTTCTAATTTTGTTGCTGCTAACCCAGAAGCTGAGAAAGCTAGATTACATAAGCAAATCAGAACTGAAGCAGACAAAGTTAAAAAGAATGGAGATCTAAAACAGATTGACAAAGTAGAAAAAGAATTAAAAAGACTAGAAGGTATCGGCGGAATCGAATCAATCATTCCAACAGAAGGTTTAGTCTTTAAGTACAACGGTAAAACGTTTAAACTAACAGGTACTTTTGCTGCAATTAATCAGCTAATGGGTATCATAAAATACGGTAGATAATGGCACTACAAAACTTAAAAACATATTTCGAAGGTAGCAACTCAAATGAGTTCATGGATTTACTTAGCAATAAATGTATTGTTACTGAGAAAATTGATGGTTCTTCTTTTCATGTGAAAAGAAATAAGTCAGACTTCTCTTACTACAAATCTGGTCAGAAAACAGAGATGAACGCTGTAGACAGAACAATTGTAAGATATTATGAGAATGCAATTAGACATTTTAAAACAGTATCTGAGGAATCTAAGTTAGATATGCCTTTTGATTGGAAATTTGGTTTTGAGTATTTAGGTGACAATAAGACTATTGATATTGAATATGATGTTTTACCCAAGTCTAATTTGGTTTTAACACATATACAAGTTCTTCAGCCATCTAATCCTAACAAAGTTAGAAAAGTAATTAGAGACACTAAGATTTTAAATAAATGGGCAGACAAATTAGAGGTTAATAGACCCCCAGTTTTATTTGAAGGTCTTTTACATTCAGGTCAAAAATCTTCTTTAATTGATGTTTTAGAAACTGGTGTAAACGAATTTGAAGACAGATATGAAAATCCAGACAAACCATCTTTTACAAGAGTTTTATACGGCATTTTCAATGAGAATAAAAAGCAGTCTGCTTTAATGAATGATTTATCAAAAGATGTTTCAGGATTTATTATTAACTTTCACGATGGCAGTAGCGTTAAGACTTTTATTTTAGAGAAGTTTAACAAAAAACCTAGACTAGAAAGAAAACCATCTGACATGTATCAGATTTCTATCTTAGATATTGTAGAACATTTCATGCAATTAGACATAAGCAATATCGGATTGGAAGAAGAATCTTCTGACAAAAGATATTTAGAGTTAATGTCAGAGATGTTTAATGATTATATTGGTAAAAATGCAACAAAATATATTGGAGCTAAATTTGACTCCGCTGACTTTGCAGAATCTCCAATGTTTGAGTTAAACCATAAATTTTTACAAAACGAGAAAACATTAACTTTAGTACAAGATAAGATTTTAGCAGAATTGTTTAAAATAACATTAGGCTCTTTTAGAAAGAAGAGAAGCAAAGAGACTGATATTATCAACGGAGACATGCTACAAACATTAAACCAAGTTGTTGAAAAAATTGAAGCTAGAGTTTTAGCAAAAGTAGAAGAAAACGGAATTATGAATTTTAAACAATATCTAGTAAACCAGAAGATTGACTCTGAAGTAAAGCCGGTAATGGAAGCTTTAGATGTACAATATCCAGAACAAGGTAAGAAATTAGTAAATATGTTTGTTGGTAGATTCCAACCATTTACACTAGGACATCAAAAAGTTATCGAGACAATTTACAAACAAAATGGCTACCCTGTTGTTATCTTTTTAATTAAAGCTAAAAAGAAAAAAGCAGAAGATGCATTCAAGAGACCTTATGATGAAGCTACGCAATTAGGTATGTTAAATAGACTAAAGGACAAATTGCCAATCGAAGACGTTAAAGTTCTACCTACAGCAGCTATTGATAAAATGTTTAATGCATTAAGACCTAAGTACGAACCAGTATTATGGGGAACAGGAACTGACAGAATGAAAGTATATGGTTATCAAGTAAATAACGACAAATATAGAGAAGCTCTAGGTGTTAGAGATGATTTCGGTTTATTTGAGATTCCAAGAACTGGTAAAAACATTTCAGCTACTCAAGTTAGAAACGCAATGCTTGATGGTGATGATAAACTATTTAAAAAACTAACTCCAAGAGGATTACACAACATGTTCGATGAGTTAAAACAAAAATTACAAGACTCGATGGGAGTAATGGCAGAATCTACAGAAGTAGAGTTCTTAACCTTCGATGATTTTTTAAAGAATATATAAACAAAATATAGCATAATAATATGAAGAAAGTCCTATCATTCGAAGATTTCAAAAGCTCAGTAAATGAGTCAATACAATTCGGCTCATATCACTTTAGTGACAGAACATCATTCGGCGAACATAGTGATGATTTACCTGAAAAAGGTGAAAGTAAATTTTTAGTGATGTCACATACTGAAGTAGAGTTTGATGGTAGAAGATACAGACTAGATGGTCAACATACTAGTTTTGGTCAAGGAAGTAAAAGATATATTATTGGTATTTTCGAAGACGAAGCTTCTGCTACAGAAGCGTATAAACAAGCTATGAAAAAACCAGAAGGTGCATACGTTTCTTTCTCAATGGGAACATTAACTGCAAAATCTAAATTTACATTTAGTTACATTGAAAAAGAGGGACGCCTAGCAAAAATTAAAATAAGATAATCATGGCATCATTCGAAGACTTTTTATCAGAAGGTAAGAAATTACAAATCAAAAGAAAATATACAGAGAACCACCCTGCTAAAACTGTAGGTAAAACTGCCAATGTAAGAAACGCAGTTCTACAAGCTATTAAGGATGGTGTGGTAACAAGAGAAGAGTTCAACAAAATTCTTTCTGAGTTATCTGCTGATTCTAGACAATGGTCTTCTAGAAATAGAAAGTATTTCAATATCTCTGAAGAAGGTATTAAACTTTCAAAGTGGGGTATGAGAATTCTAAACGAACTAGACTCTGAAGAAGAGGAAATGATTCTATCTGATGAAATTAGTGAGAATGTAAAAGTCTTAAAAGACAAATGGCCTTATGTTGAGTTTAAACTCAAAGGCAAAAAGCATAAAGTAGACTTTGAGTATGAAGATGATATTGATGACCACGGTAACGAAGGTAAAGATCAATACTATAGAGGAGAAGATGAAGACGGTAATTTCTTTGAAGTAGATGTTTATTCTGACTATAGAGGTGAAGTGCAAGATGTATTATATGATACTCTAGTACAAGTTGACGAATCAACAGTTAATGAAAAGAAACTTAAATTTAAAGTAGGTGATTTCATTAAAAAGAAGAAAAAGTATGGCGGTGGAAACTTTGAGTATGAAATTAAATCTATTAAGCCAAAATTTAATGCGGTTGAACTTTATTTAGACGTTACTAGTAACAGCCAAATGCAAACATTTCAACATATTGAAAAAGAATGGGAACTTGCAGAAGCTGTAGTTAATGAAAAAGACGACGCTGGTGACCACTTAGATAATTTAGAATCTATTGTAGGTAAAGCCAGAGATTTCTTTGCAATAGGTAAAGAATTAGATAAAGGTGGCTACAAGAAGAAATACTTCTATAGTGACACGATGGCTCCATCATATACAATTGAAGTAGATGGTTTTAGATTTGCTATTATCAATAAAAGATATGTTGACAAAGGCGATAGAGAAGTTGGCGACATCGCAATCGGATTATTAGAAAATATGAACACAAATATGAAAAACGAAATAAACTTATTCGAATCATTCGGAGACTTCTTAAGCTCCAATGGTATTCTTAACGAAGCAATTAACTCTGCTATTTTAAGATCAGTTCTATCTAACGGTAGAGAGGGTAAACAAGGTAAGAAGAATCTTTCTATGTTAGCTAAAGGTTTTTATGGACTATCTAAAGTAGCTCTTGATAAAATTGAAGATGAAGATTTTATTATTAGTAATGATGTAAGTAAAATCTTTAAGAACTATGGTGGTAATAGCCACGTACTTTTCTTTATCTCAGACAATGAGAAAGAAAACCCATACTATGATACAAAGAACTCATCTTGGAATGACTATAAGATAGTTCCAGGTGGAGGTATTGTATTAGCAGCTATGTCTGGTGATAGACAATTCTATGCTAACGAGTGGTCAAGATGGTCAGGCGGTAGAGTTTGGTCTAAGAATAAAAAAGGTGATGAAGGACAAATAGGTATTAACCACAAATACAGAGGTTGGGGTGCATCAGGTCTTAACAACGGTAAGAGAATCGCAGAGATGTCCGATAGAGTTATTGTTATTAACTTAGAATTAATCAGACAAAAGTATTCTACTGAAAATCTTAGAAATGCAAGAAAAGCCGCTAGAGCAGGTGCAACAGCATTCAAATCTGATAAAGATTTTAAAACAGCTAACTTAGACAGATACCATAAGATTTTAGCTGATAAAGCAGCGAGTCTACCACTAGATAAAATGGTAAAAGATGCTATCGAGTTACTAAGTAAACATCTTTCAGATGGCATATCAAGCGGTAGTATGACTAAATATGATGAAATTAAAGTTGGTGAAGATCCTAAAGGTAGAGAAGTAAAAGCAAGAGATTGCTCAAACCATATTTCAAATATCTTAGATGACTACTCAAGATATGTTAGTTACATTAAACAAGGTGAAGAATCTGAAGCTAGATATGGTCAAAGAGAGTCTTACTACGAGAAAGAGTCTAAAAACTATGCTAAAAGAATAAAAGACAAAATAGCTAAAATCGAGAAGTTCGATTACGCTTGGTAAAAATACTAATATAAAAATTGGCATCCTGTAAGTTAAAAGAAAGTAGTAAAGAATATCAGAGAGATCGTAATAACAAAATGACCAATAAATGGTCGTGGAAGCATTATACGGTTCACAACACTTCAACAGAAGAGTTACTAAAGGCTTACGAGAATTCCAATATGAGTAGAAAGAGGAACATAATTAGAAAAGAATTAGAGAAAAGAAATGCCATCAGTAAGTAAATCACAACAAAGATTAATGGGAGTTGCATACGCAGTTAAATCTGGTAGTATGGAACTTAAAGATGTAGATGCAGAATACAGAGATAAAGTTGCATCGTTAGTAGATGGTATGACTAAGAAAGATCTAAAGAAATACGCTTCAACTAAACATGATAAACTACCAGAAACGGTAGATGAAAATTTTGAAGTAGGTATGGGTAGAATATCACCATCTTCTAATATTGGAGGAATGGGTCCTGTAGTTTTGCCTTCCGATGGTGTTGTAGGTTCCGGAGACGTACCTACAGTAGCAGATATTGACGCTGAAGACGAAGAAGAAAAGAAGAAGGATAAAACAAAAAAGAAATTAGAAATGGAGAACTTTAAATTATTTACACAGTTTGATAATTTCGTAAGCGAAGGTTTCGACCAACGCCCCGGACAATTAGTTAAAGACTTACATTTTGAGATAGATCCTGAAAAAGCAGAAGCGATGAAAATCGAACTTGGCAGGAGACAAGGAGAGGTTACAACAAGAAAACAAATTGAAGGCGGCGATTATGCTCTAAGAAGATTTAGAAAAGAGATTAGATATGGTGACGGTAGTTACTTGGGAGTATTTATGCCGGGTTCTTATGATGCCGCTACTTCTAAGTTAGGCGATGGTCCACATAAGAAAGCAGTTAAGAAAGTAAAATGGAATATGAAGAAGTATCAACAATGGGTTGATGATGTAGCTTCTAATGACGGTTGGAAACATTCTTACGATATGGCACAAAATGCTAAAATGGAACCAGGTCTATTACAGTGGGCTAAGAAAGAATTTAGAGGTGAAGATCCACTACAAAGAATTCAATGGGATATTGAAGCCTATGCAGAATCTGTAGTTA
>VMHT01008865.1_pt1 | contig 59355 bp, 67 predicted proteins | sample 4693611 | NCBI WGS metagenome assembly VMHT01 (sample SAMN12280063, study PRJNA550983) | marine metagenome | isolation source: seawater sampled from same location over 5 years 0.02-0.2 micron viral filtrate | place: USA: collected off the coast of southern California halfway between the port... ...
GGTATGATTGCTCAGTACGAAGGTAAAGTAAGAAGAACAGCATCATACTTCGAAGCTGGATCTAGTTTATTAACAGATGCTTCAACAATTCAAGGAATGGGTTAATGGCTATAAAAATTAGAACATCACAAATAAGACCCACAGAAAAAACTGCAGCTGTAGAAAGCAACGTAAGAATGAACCCTGGTTTAGCTAAAGAGTTTGGTGGAGCTGTTAAAAAATTTGGTAGATCTGTTGTAAATTATGAAGCTAAGCTTGAAGAAGAAAATTCAAGAAATGAAGTTTTAAAAACTAAAGATACTGTAATAAATGGTAACGACAATTTTGATGGTATAGCTAAATTAAGATATACAGCTGAACAATTTGATGATCCTAAAGAAGCAGAAGCTTATTATAAAAATGGTGTAAAGACTATTAATGATAATTTATCTAATAACTTTAAACACAGATATACAAAAAAATTATATAATAACTGGATACAAACAGAAAATATTAAAGATCTGTCATCTATAAAATTAAAATCTCATAACAATTTAATTACTAATCACAAAAAATTATTTGAACAAGATCTAGACGTGCTTACTAAGCAAGCTATTTATGGTCAAACCGAGAATGAAAGAATTATTGCAAGAACACAAATATTTAATAATTTAGAAACTCAAGAAGCTGCAGATCTTTATGGTGGTAAAAAAGATGAATTAGTAAATAAATACAGAACAGATCTTAAAATGTCTGAATACAAAAGAGATCTTAAAACAGATCCAGGCGGTGTTTTAAAAAGAGCTAAAGCAGATAAATTAATTACAAAAGAAAACTACGATGCTTTGCTAAAATTAAATAAAACAAATTCTACTTCACAAAACGCAGCAGTTACGGATGGTTTAAAAACTATGCTTGCACAATCAGAGCAAGGCATTAAGTACAGCGAAGCAGAATTATCTAAATATGAAACTCACGCAACTATACATAATAATCAAAAACAACTTACACAAATTAGAAATATAAAAGAAAACTATTTATTAGCTGAAGCTCTTAACTCTATGTCAAGATCTCAAATTAAAAGTGAGTTAATGAAAGCAGAAGCTAACATGCAAGCAGCAGATCAAGGCGATGGTACAAGTACAGAAGCATTTAAAAAATATACATTTATAAATAATTATTTAAACAAACTTGATACAGAATTAGATAAAGACCCATTAGCAGCAGCTAATAAGAGAGGTTACATAAGTTTAGATGGATTAAATATTAAAGATTACTTGCTTAATCCTACAGCAGAAAATACACAAGCTTTCAAAACAGTAATGCAAAATAGATCAGCTATATCAAAAGCAGTATCTACAATTTATGGATCTGAAACTAAATTTTTTACAATCGCAGAAAAATCCGAGCTTACTAATTTAACTAATTCATTTACTAATAAAGAACAGTTTAAATCTTTAGCTACTCTTATGGTGGAAGGTTTTGGAGAAAACGCTCCAATGGCTTTTGCTGAGCTTTCAAAAGACAATGAGTTTTTAGCTCACATCGGTGGTCTAATGTTAATTGATAACGTAAACCCGGGGATCGATATGGCGCTAGATGGTTACTTTATTCAAAAAAATAAAAACATTGATATTAAAATACCCGATACAGACAAAGATCCTATTGTTGAAAAATACAGAAATGTATTTCCAAACAATCTAAAAACATTAGAAAGCACAGTACAGTTTGCTGACAACATTTATGCAAGCATGATGTTTAGATCGGGTAAAGGTAAAGCTGGAGTATTTCATAGAGCAACTTATGTAAAAGCTATGGAATTAGCTATTGGTCAAAACGGATCTAAAGGTGGTGTAGAGAAATATAATGGTTACGATGTACACGTACCAGCTTGGTTAGAGAGAGACGATTTTGATAATATTATTGAGTTTGTAAAAGAAAATCCAAACATGTTAAGTAAAGCTACAACTGTCATGGTTGATGATATGGAGTTGCCTGGAAAATTATCGGGAAGAAAAAGAGACGGATCTGTAGTAGATGTAAATATTTTTGAAGGTGGAGATCCTTATTTAATCAGCGTAGGTTATGGTAAGTATTTAATTACAATGTACAACCACCCAAGTAAAGGTGATGCTGGTTATGTTATTGATGGAAATTTCACAAGCTCTGGAAACAACTACGCAATATTAGATTTAAATAAAATTAAATCTGATTTTCAAAATAGAAAAATAAAATAATATGTCATTTATATTTGATGAAAAAATAGCGACTAATCCGCTAGGTGAAAATCAATGGTCTACTGGAGACAGAACAGGTTTTAAAGAAGTTTATAATGCTGCATTAGATGCTAACTTTGCATCAGACAGAACAGATAGCCGACACCGAAATATGTCAGATCAGTATTCTGTAATGACAGATCTTCTATATAAAGAAGGTCACACAAATGTAGTCAATCCTATAAAAACTTTTAATGATTTTCCGTTGGGACCCGAAGATCCCGATGCTTACGAAATAGACGATGAGCCGTATTTTGAAAAATCAAGAATAGATAAATTTTGGAACCAAGTTGATGAGATTAAAAAAGCAAATCCCGAATTTGCAGAAAAGTTAAGACAAGAAAAATTTGATACACAAGATGCTTTAGAAGAAAGAATAGCTATTAATACAAGAGAGCTATGGTCTAACTTTACAGACGTAGCGAAACGTGGTTCGGGTTCCTGGTATTCGGGAGGAGGAAAAACTGGATCATGGGTTGGATCAATGGCAGCTCTAGGTACAGATCCTACTGTATTAGCAACTTTACCTATAGGTGCTTTATATTCTGTTCCTGCAAAAATTTTACCCGCTGTTTTAAAAGTAGCTCGAATAGAAGCTATGATAGGTTTTGCAACAGAAGTTGTTATACAAACTCAAGTACAGCCTTATAGAAAAGAATTAGGTTTAGAAAGTGGTTTAGGTTTAGCTGCTAAAAATGTTGCAATGGTAACAGCTTTTAGTGGTACACTTGGTGGTGTCTTAACAGGTGCTATAAAAGGAACACCAATAGCTTACGCAAAAATAAGAGCTGAGCTAAATCGTTTACCCGATAAAAAAGTTGAAGAATTATCTGAAGTATTAGGTTTAGATAAAAACCTTCCAAAAGTTTCTGATAAACAAATACCCAATCCATACAAAGAAGATAAGACAGGAATTAATTTAGCTAACGAAAGATTAGATGCTGCAACTAAAGCTGTTGTTACAGATACTAAATTAGATTTACCCGAAGCTAAAGTTTCATTAAATAATAAAGAATTAGAAAAACTACCATCTAACTTAGCAAGATATAAAGTTGATGATGTTGAGTTTGATCCTAAAAACTTTCAATACAAAGTTAAAGGTGTAGATAAAAAAACAGGATTATCAAAAAAATTAGCAAACATAACTGAATGGGATGAGCCTTCAGCTGGTGCTATTGTTGTTTATGAATTTAGAAATGGAAAGACAGCTGTAGTTGATGGTCACCAAAGATTAGGTTTAGCAAAAAAATTAGGTGTAAAAAATATTAATGCTACAGTATTTAGAGAAGCAGATGGTATAACACCCGAAGCTGCTAAGCTAAGAGGTTTATTAATTAATTTAAGAAACAATACAGGATCCGCTGCAGATGCAGCTGTTGTGCTAAGATCTGAGTATAATATCGATGTAGACAATTTATTAAAAAGTTTGCCGATGAGATTACCTGTTATTCAGCAAGCTCTTGGTTTAACTAAACTAAGTGATGATGCATGGGGTATGTGGAAGTCGGGTAAATTTTCAGATGTACTTGCTGCTAAAATAGGAGAGTTTGTACAAGATAAAACTTTACATGCTAAAGCTCTAAGTTATTTTCAAAAAGTAAAATTTGATAATGCTGGTGTAATGGATCTTACTTTACAACAGTATAATAAATTACCAAAAACTGTAACAAAACAAGAAACATTATTTGGAAAAGAAAGTTTTGCAGAAACTAATATTGTAGAAAGATCTACACTTATCAACTGGGCATCAAGAAATTTTAAGAAAAACAGCCAAGTTTTTAAGACTATAGCTCAAAACGATGCAACTTTACAAGCTGCAGGAAATAAACTAAACAAACTAAGGAACATAGATGAAGCAGAAAAAAATAACATCATCCAATCAAGGCTCGCAGGAGAAGCTCTCTACGAAGGTCAACTCTCAAGAGATCTCGACACAGCAGCAAATCTCCTCAAAGCTGGGAACAGATCCGAAGCTGAACAAGCCTGGCTTAAAGCTATCTCAGATGCAGCTGACAGAGGAGATTTTACAAGGTCTATTACTGGCGGATACGACAGAGTTAATCAAACTACGACTGAAGGATCAAGCTTATCTCAGAAAGCTAAATTCGAAGAAGATTTAAAATCAGATAAATTATTTTCAGATCCTGGGGGACAGGGTGTTAAAGATCAAGCAGATGAACTAGCAATAGAATTAGTTGGAGAAGAAATACCTTCATCAATTAAAACACGTGCTGAAGCTTCTCTAGCTTCTAGAACTTCTGATGCAGAAAAATTAGCTGGTTCCCAAGACTTAGAAGTAGGTACCCAACTAACAACTTCAGAACCGCCATCTTCAGTTTTTGCAAGCGCAACGACTACACCACCTAGGTTTCTAGGTGATACTTCGGGTACTAAAATTGTTGGTGATACTAATGCCATAACTAATAAACGTATCTTGCATAAGAGCAATGATACTCAAGAGATATATAACAATTTATCTGCAAAAAAACAAGAATTAGAAACATTTTTAAAAGCAGAAAGTAAAGAATTTAAAGGTAAAGTTTCTGTAAGAGTTAAAGACTTAAATGAGCTAAAATCTAAAATAAATACAAAAGACGTAGATCCTTCAAGCATTTCTGACTATTTAGGCGGCAGGGTGATTGTTGAAAGCTTAGATGGTGCTAAGAAATTATTAGACAAAATTAAGGCAAAATCAAGATTAATAGAAGTTGAAGATTTTTTAAATGATGGTGGTCGACAGACAGGTTATAGAGCTATTCATGTACAAATGATGGATGCAGATGGTTTTTCATCAGAGATACAAATTAGATTAGGAGCTTTAGAAGATAGTATTAACAGAGCTGCTAAAACTAGATCTATATTTAAAAATAAAATTCTTACTGCTGAAGAAACAGCTCAGATGATAAAAGCAGAAAAAGAAATTAAAGTTGATTTAGATAACACCTGGCATAATTATAAAAACAAAGATCTAGCTGAAGCTGTTGATGAAAATGCTGTTGTTGCTGTAGGTGTAAAAGAAAACGAAGATGGAAGTAAAATTGTTGTTTCTAAAACTGTTAAAGAAATTTTAGAAGAAGAAGCAGACGAGTTATCTATTTTAGAAAGATTGAAGGATTGTCAATGAGTTATCGTAAATGTATTTCAAATGGTATTACTGAAGGATCTATTAAAGATCATTTAGGTAAAGAGCAGCTAGAATTATTAGAAAATTTAGAAAGACGTTACATAGGCGAGGGTATGAACCCAACAGAAGCTAGTAAAGCTGCTGCTAAAAAAGCTTATGAAGAATTAAAACATCAAAGCATTATAAAAAAAAGAAATTTACTTTTACAATTAAAAGTTCAAAAGCAAGCTATCTTTGATATGGAGCAATATCGTACTCCATCGGGTGAAAAAGATTTTGGAGAAGCTTTAATTAACATGACAGATTTCGATGCAAGATCGGGAATACTAAACTTAACTAATCTAAAAAAAGAAGAACATGGTAGAATTTTAAGACCCATTGTTGATGTAATTGAAAAATTTAGAGCTAGAACAGCTGGCAGAAAAACTAATGAAGTAAAAGCTACAATGCCATTATTAGTTAAGGAATATTTTAATCCTGGTTCTACATCTAGTAAGATGGCAAAAGAATTTGCTAAAGCTTTAAAAGAAGCTATAGAAATAGCAAGATTAAGATACAACAAATTTGGCGGTGACATAAGAAAATTAGATTATGATTATTTACCACAAAATCATTCAAGAAATTTAGTTGGTAGAGTTTCTTTCGAAGAATGGGCTAAAGACATTTTAGAAGCTATTAATCCAAACAAGATGATTAACAACAGAACTGGTTTACCATTTACAAAAGGTGAGCTTGAATTAATTTTACCTGGTATTTGGAGAGATATTTCTACAGATGGTTTAGCATCTAAAGTAGCATCGTCACAGTACAGAGGATCTAGTGCTTTAATGAATAAAAGAATGGATCATAGATTTTTCCATTTTAAAGATGGTGATGCTTATAATAAATACATGACAAAATACTCAGAAGGTGATGTATTTTCTAATGTCATAATGCATATTGAAAGTATGGCTAGAGATATAGCTATTATGAGAAAATTTGGACCCAATCAAAATGCTGGTAAACAATATATTATTGATTATGCAACCATCAAAAATGAAGGTTTAACAAACGCTAAAATTAAAAATAAATTTCAAGGTAAAGTAAAAACTTTTGATAATTTATTTGAGTATCATAAAGGTGTTTTATTTTCAGCTCCCGATAACTTTGCTGCTAGATTTTTAGCAGGAACAAGACAGATCTTAGTTTCAGCTCTTTTAGGTTCAGCATCCATTATAGCTCAAACAGACTTTTTCTTTAGCTCATACACAAGTCGATTTACTGGTTTACCACAAGCTAAAACTGCTGGCAGAACATTAAAAATAATGTTTGAAGGTTTTAGAAAAAATAAAACACAACAAAAAACAGCGATGAGATTAGGTTTTGTAGCAGAAAGTTTTTTAGCCATTAACTACGCTGCAACAAGATATAGCTTAGATATTGACGCTCCAGCTATAGCAAAAATGTTTTCTGATTTTACTTTACGATGGTCGGGATTATCAAACCTTACACAATCTGGTCGACTATCTTTTGGTTTAGAATTTTTAGGTTTTTTAGGTGATAACGTAAATAAAAGATTTACTGAGCTTCCTAAAAAGTTTCAATCTACAATGAAACGATATGGTATTAATGAAGGTGATTGGGATATTATAAGAAAAACAGAATTAAGAGACGCTGCTATTGATGATGATACTTTAAAAGCAGGTGAAAATATATTCTTTGATCCCGATAATATTTTAAAAAGAACAGATCTATCTGAGGATTATAAGATTAACACTACCAGCAAAATTCATAACATGATCCTTACAGAAACAGAGCATGCTATTCCATCATCATCAGCTAGAGGTAGAGTTGCTGTTACAGGAGGAACAAGACCAGGAACACTTATAGGAGAAGTTGGTTTATCAGCTCTTATGTTTAAAAACTTTCCAATAACAATGTTATTTACTCATATCAAAAGAGGTTTAACAGAGCAGGGTCTAAGAGGTAAATTAGGATATTTAGTGCCGTTTATTATAGGCACAACATTAGTAGCTGCCGTAGCTCACGAACAAAGAGAAATGTTAAAAGGTAGAAAATTTGCTAATTTAGAAACATTAAAAGATCCTAAGTATTGGTGGGCTAGAATGATCCAAGGTGGAGGATTAGCTATCTTTGGTGATCTTATATATCAAGAAACAAACAGCCAATATAATACTGGCGCTAAAGATGCTTTATTGGGACCAGGAATAGGTTTCGGAATTGAAACATTTAATCTACTTGTAGAAGCTGGTAAAGCTATAGCTCAACAAGATAATAAATTAGGAGCTTCAACTTCAAGATTTATAAGAAAATATACTCCAGGAAATTCAATATTTTGGTTTAGATCAGCGTTTGAAAGAATTATTGTTGATACTTTAGAGAACATGATCAACCCCAATTTTCATAGAAAAAACAGAAATATAATAAATAGGTACCAAAAGAACGAATTTAGGGATTATTGGTGGTATCCAGGCGAAACTTTACCATCATCGGCTCCTGGAATATCAGAATAATATTAATAGACAACATAGACAAACTTTAATATAGAGGGAAATAGATTAGGTGTTTCGCGCCTAAAAAATTTCAAAATAAAATTATGACAGTATCAAGTACAGTAGTACGAAATTCGTACGCTGGCGATAATTCTACTACACAATTTACTTATACCTTTCCGATCCATAGTACATCGGAATTAAAAGTAATTTTAAGAAGCAGCGCTGGTGTCGAAACAGTACAAACATTAAATTCAGATTTTACGATAAACGATACAGGTACAGGCGGTACAGTTACGTTTACAACAGCTCCAGCTACAGGTGTGTCTGTAGTATTATTAAGAGACACAAACCTAACGCAAGATGTTGACTACATAGCTAACGATCCCTTTCCTGCTGAAACTCACGAAGGAGCTTTAGATAAAATTGTTTTATCCGTACAAGAATTACAAGAAGAAATAGACAGATCTATAAAAGTATCAAGAACAGCTCCAATCAATAATTCACAAATTACTGATGATGCTACAGCAAGAGCTGGAAAACTTTTAGGTTTTGCAAACGATGGTCAATCCTTAGATGCAACAATCGATGGATCTCAAGTTTCTGTTAACGCTACGAATGCAGCTAACTCAGCAGCTGCTGCTGCAACATCAGCAACAAATGCAGAGAACGCTAAAACAGCAGCCTTAGCAGCACAAGCTGCAGCGGAAGCAGCATTAGATACTTTTGATGACGATTTCTTAGGAGCTAAAGCATCAGATCCATCAGTAGACAATGATGGTAATGCTTTAACAGACGGAGCATTATATTTTGATACTACCAATAACGTAATGAAAGTTTACGATCTTGGCGGTACACAATGGAAGCAACTTGTTCCAACAAATTCACAACAAACTAATATTGATGCTGCAGTTTCTAACGCAACAAATATTAATGCTGTTGCAACAAACATAAGTAATATAAATTCAGTAAATTCAAACGCTACAAATATTAACACACTAGCTGGGATTTCTAATTTATCAACATTAGGAACGAACGCTACAGCCGTAGTTACAGCTGGAAATAATATTACAGGAATTAACTCTTTTGCAGATCGATATAGAGTATCTTCAAATTCTCCCTCAACTTCACTAGATGCGGGGGATTTATGGTTCGATACGACAGCAAATAAATTAAAAGTTTACGATGGTTCATCGTTCGCGCTTGCGGGGAGCAGCGTTAACGGGACTAGCCAAAGGTTCGAATACACGGCTACAGCTGGTCAAACAACTTTCAGCGGTGCTGACAGTAACGGGAACAGCTTGACTTACGATGTCGCTAGCGGGACAGCATTCGCAGATATTTATTTGAATGGTGTTAAGCTTACCCCGTCTGATTTTACGGCAACAAGTGGTACATCTATAGTTTTAGGCAGCGGAGCTGCAGCCAATGATATTTTACAGGTAACGGCTTATGGTACATTTACATTATCAGCTTTTAGCGCAAGCCAAATCACTAGCGGAACTGTAAACAATGATCGACTACCTTCACCAACATTAGTTGTTAAAGGTGATGGATCTAGTGAAGATGGAGCAATACAATTAAATTGCCATGTAAATAGTCATGGTGTAAAAATTAAATCACCACCACATAGTGCGGGTCAAAGTTATACTTTAATTTTACCTCAGAATGTTGGAACAGCAAATCAAGTATTAGCCACAAATGGAAATTCAACAAATCAATTATCTTGGATTGATGCAACAGAAACAAAACCTACTGTAGCTGACGTATCACAAACAATAGCTCCAGCTACAGCTACAACGATTAATATTACTGGAACTAATTTTGTATCAATACCAATAGTAGAATTTATAAAAACAGATGGCTCAGTTACACTTGCTAATACAGTTTCATTTACAAATGCTACAACGCTTTCAGTAAACGTAACTTTAGCAACGGGTAACTATTATGTAAGAGTAGAAAATCCCGATGGTAACGCTGGTAGATCTACAAATAATATTTTAACGGCAAGTACGGCTCCTTCATTTTCAACAGCAGCTGGATCACTTGGAACTTTTGCTGGTAATTTTTCGGGTACAGTTGCAACCATTGCAGGTTCATCAGATAGTGCAATTACATTTTCAGAAGTTGGCTCAAATTTAGCAACTGCCAACGTAACTCTTAATTCATCAACTGGTGCATTAGAGACAACAGATTTTGGCGGAAGTAGCACAACCGCAACTTTAACAAATTTTACAATTCGAATTACAGATGCAGAAAATCAAACAACAGATAGAGCTTTTAGCTTTACATCAAGCTATGGAGCAACAGGTGGGGGACAATTTAACTAATGGCTAATACATATTTAACAAGAACACCAAGTGCAGGAAATAGAAAAACTTTTACTATATCTTGTTGGGTAAAAAGAAGTGGTTTAGGTTCACCTCAAAAAGCAATATTTACTGCTGGAGATGATAGTAGTTCACCATTAAACTTTTTTGGTTTTAATACTAATGACCAAATTGCATATTGGGAGTATTCAAATGATACAACAGGTATTTCTGATTTTCTTACTACTAGAAGATTTAGAGATACAAATGCTTGGTATCATATTGTTTTAGCTGTAGATACTACACAAGCAACTGCTTCAAATAGAATTAAACTTTATGTAAATGGTGTACAAGAAACAGATGTTGTTACAGGTGGTAATAATCTATATCCACAAACTCAAAATCAAGACTTAGCTTTTAATGATGCTGATGGTCATTATGTTGGAAGATATGGTTATAGTAGTGATAGTTACTTTGATGGTTTAATGTCACATTTTCATTTTATAGATGGTACAGCTTATGATGCTTCTACTTTTGGTTCTACAGATAGTACAACTGGTGAATGGAAAATAAATACATCACCAAGTATTACAATGGGTACAAATGGTTTTACAATTTTAAAAGATGGAAACACAATTACAGACCAATCATCTAACTCTAACGATTTTACATTAGGTGGTGGTACACTAACTAAAACTGAAGATTGTCCCAGCAATGTTTTTGCTACTTTAAATCCACTTCAAACAAATTTAACAACATTACACAATGGTAACTGTTCAGCAGGAACAACATCTAGTTATCAATGGGGTATGTCAACTTTAGCAGTTAATAGTGGTAAATGGTATGTAGAAATGAAAGTTACTCATGGTTGTATGGTTATGGGTATTCAAGATATAGGTAAAGCAAATGATAGATTAATTGTTAATGGCACTTTTTGGACTAGTGGTAGTCAATCATATCATTTAGATGGTTTTAGTAAATTTACTCATGACAGTTATGGTGATATTTCAAGTGATGCCTCTGCTTATCCTAGTTATGGTAGTGGAGATATTGTTATGATGGCACTTGATTTAGATAATAATAAATTAGCTTATGGTAAAAATGGCACTTGGTACAACAGCACAAATCCAAGTTCAGGCACAACTAACATGGTTTCAATAGATGCACCATCTTCAAATGAAAATGGAAACTATGGTATAGTTTTTGGTGATACTTGTGGTGCTAGTGATGGTGATTTTGAAATTAATTTCGGCAACGGCTACTTCGGAACAACAGCAATATCTTCTGAAGGAACTAACGCATCAGGTATCGGTAAATTTGAGTATGATGTACCAGCAGGTTACACAGCTCTATCAACTAAAGGATTAAACTTATAATGGCTTATACAACTATCAATAAATCTTCAGACCACTTTAATACTGTACAATGGACTGGTAATGCTTCAACAAATGCAATCACAGGAGTTGGTTTTAGACCTGATTGGATATGGGGAAAAAGCCATACATCAGGATATTCACATCAACTGTATGATGTTGTTAGAGGTGCTACTTATTCTTTAAAAACTAATGGTACTACTGCACAAGAAACTTTATCTACTGGTTTAACATCTTTTGATAGTGATGGTTTTACTTTAGGAAGTAATACTAATATTAATGCAAGTGGTCATACAGTTACAGGTTGGAACTGGAAGGCAGGAAATGCACAAGGTTCATCAAACACAGATGGAAGTATTAATACTACTTATACATCAGTTAATACAACAGCAGGTTTTTCTATATCAAATTTTGCAGGAACAGACCAAAGTTCAGGAACGGCAACTATTGGTCATGGACTTGGAGTTGTTCCACAAGTTATAATAGAAAAAAAATATTCAAATACACAAAATTGGAATATGTATCATACTTCATTAGGTAATGGTTCTGCTATGAGATTAAATTTAACTGATGCTAAAGAAACTCAAACTGATTTTTTTGGGGATACAACACCAACAAGTTCATTGGTTACTCTTGGTCCAAATTGTTTAGGAGCAGGAAATCATATACTATACTGCTTTGCAGAAAAAACTGGTTTCAGTAAATTTGGTTCATATACAGGAAATGGAAATGCAAGTAATGCTCCATTTATTTACACAGGATTTAAACCTGCTTTTGTTTTACATAAAAGAACAGATAGTACATCTGATTGGGATTTATTTGATAATAAAAGAGTAGGATATAATGTTGATAATAGAATTTTAGCACCAAATACTAATGCTGCAGAAGTTACAGCAACTAAAATAGATTTATTATCTAATGGTTTTAAATTAAGAACTTCAACTGGTGGTAATTATTCAGGAACATACATCTACATGGCTTTTGCAGAAGCACCATTAGTAGGAAGTAACAACGTGCCATGCACGGCAAGGTGAGGTAAAAAATTATGAGTAGAAACAGAGATTTAGCAAATATTATAGCAGGTGGTTTTACAGTAGACGACTTACCTACTTTAACAGAGACACAAATTCCAAACTTATCGGCAAGTAAGATTACTTCAGGTACGTTTGCAGATGCTAGAATTTCAGCATCTAATGTATCTCAACACGCTACAAGTTTTGATGACAATAAAATAGTTAATGATATTTCTACACTTGCTATCAGACAAGCGTCTAACGAAAACAAAGGTGCTTACAATACTAACTCAATGTTTGTTGATGTATTTCAAGATAGTACAGGTATAGCATCTAATACTAATGCACCAAGAAGTGCTGATGAATTTGTTTCTACTGTTGTTGTTGAAAGTTTTGGAACTTTAGCAACTATGACTTCTGCTAATTGGAATATTGGAAGTTTAAGTTCAACAAGTTTTGGAAATGGAACTATGACACACGGCACTTCACCTGATGAAGATGGTATGGGTCAAACTAATGGTGCATCTAGTGAAATTTCTTTTCCTGCTAATACACCTTTTCAATTTTCTTTTGTTGGCTCAAATAGTACAGGTCACGCACCATTTGTAAACTTTCAAAGCACATCAAATGCACCAACTGGAAATCCAAGTAATACTTCAACATTTACGACTGGTGGTAGAAAAACAAATAATAGTTTTCAATTTATAATGGATAGTTCAAATAATGGACACCAATTTAGAGAAATTAATAGTAGTGGTAGTGAAACACTTATAAGCAGTGGAACAGTTTTTGATGGTGCTACAACTTTAATGAGTAGAGATACAAATGGAACTGTTAGACTTTATAAAAATGGAAGTTTAATATCAACATCAAGTGTTCAAGTTACTGATGCTATGATAATAGCTATGGGTGGAACTGGTGGTAACGCTTCTTCAGCATCTAGTGTTCAATATTCAGTTGGAACTGCTAGTTTGGCAAATGCAACAGGAAACTTTACAGGCACAACAATAACAGCACCATCAAGTGTATCTTCTATGGGAGCAATAATTACTTACCAAGACCAATCAGGTACTAACGCATTAAACACAGACATTGTTTTAAAACTTTCAGCAGATAATGGTTCTAATTATTCAACAGCTACACTTACAGCTTTACCTGATTTTTCTACTGGTATTAAGATGGCTAAAGTAAATGACTTGTCTGTAACAGCAGGCACATCTTTAAAATACAAAATAGAATTTGCTAATCAAGCTAGTGGAAGTAAAGAAGCAAGAATAAGAGGTGTTTCACTACAATACTAATGGCTAAAAAAATGACCCCTAAAAAGTATGCTGAAATAGCAACTGGGGTTAGACTTTCGTCACACGAAAAATTATGTGCTGAAAGAATGAAGGCACTACAAACTTCAATAAATGAATTAAATAAAGAAGTAAAAGCATTGCGAACAGATGTTTCGACTGGAAAAGGTATGGTTAAAGTTATTGTATTCTTAGGAACAATAATTGGAACAATCGTAGGTATCTTTCAGTTTAAATGAAATATGTTTTAGTTCTTTATCTTTGCATAAGTGGGCAAACTTGTATTGAAGAAAAAATCTCACCTGTAGAATATCCAAAATATTATGACTGTCTAAGTGATGGTTACATAAGAGCATATAATTCAATTCAAACACTTGGTGTTGATGTAATAGAAAAAAATAAATTTATAGTAAAATTTGAATGTAAAGGAGTTAAAGTTGAAAATATCTGACAATACATCAATAGCAATGCCAATGAGAAATCTTATTAGTATTGTAGTTGCTGTAGCAGTTGGTGTTTGGGCTTACTTCGGAATAGTAGAAAGAATAAATACATTAGAAACATCTAAACAATTAATGGAAGCTGACTTATTAAAGAAAGCAGAGCAGACACCACGTAATTTAGAAATGCTGATGTTGATTGAACATAATTCAAAAATTTTAGAAAAACATCAAAAGCAATTAGATGACAATATTCATACAAAAGTTTTATTAACGGAAGCAAATAAAAAAATAGAAAAACTACAGCAAGACGTAGAAAAATTAATTAGAAATGGGAGTGGTCACTAATGGTTGAGGTTATGGCTTTATTAATGTTTGTTGGTGTAGACCAAAAGTTAGTAGAATTTACTTATATGCCAACTGTCTCAAAATGTATCGAGAAAAAAAGGATAGCTACTCGTAATAGTAACGCTATGTATATTTGCTCTAAAGTAAAAGCAGAATTATCTCCTGACAATAAAATTATTAAAATAGTAAGAGATTAATGAAAAAGATTATAGATTTTATAGAAAAAGTTATTTTAAAATTAATAGGTTTCAAATGAGTGAAAAATTAAAAGAACTACATGGTGTATTAGCTGATGAATTGCTAAAGAGAGTAAAAGACCCTGAATGTAAATCATCAGATTTAAACGTAGCAAGACAATTTCTAAGAGATAATAATATAGATGCTGTACCTACTGAGGACAGTCCGTTAGCTAAACTAATGGAAGAACTACCGTTTAATGAAAACAAAAAACCAGTCGTTAAAAATTAAAGATTTTAGAAATTTTTTATATCTAACTTGGAAACATTTACGACTACCTGAACCCACACCTATACAATATGATATAGCAGACTACTTACAAAGAGGTGGTCAGAGATGTATTATATCCGCATTTAGAGGTGTAGGTAAAAGTTGGATTACAGCTTCTTATGTTTTATGGAGACTGCTTTTAAATCCTAATATTAACATATTAGTAGTATCAGCTAGTAAAAACAGAGCAGATGACTTTAGTACATTCTGTTTAAGATTATTGTCAGAAATGCCAATGCTTAAACACCTATATCCAAAGACAGACCAAAGACAAAGTAAAATAAGTTTTGACGTTGCAACTGCTACCGCTTCACAGCAACCAAGCGTCAAAAGTCTAGGTATCACTTCTCAGATAACTGGGTCTAGAGCAGATTTAGTTATTGCAGATGATGTAGAGACTTCAGGTAACACACAAACTCAATTTATGAGAGATAAACTCTCCGAAGCAATCAAGGAGTTCGAAGCTGTTATTAAACCTGATGTATCACGAATTGTTTATTTAGGTACACCTCAAACAGAGCAAAGTATTTATAATAAACTGCAAGAGAGAGGATATAAGATTAGATACTGGACGGCTAGATACCCTAGCGAAAAACAAATGCTAACTTACGGTTCATCTTTAGCACCAACTATACAAAATACTTGGTCTGATGAAATCGTAGGTAAGCCAACAGACCCTACAAGGTTTGACGAAAAAGATTTATTAGAAAGAGAAGCATCTTATGGCCGAATAGGTTTTAATATGCAGTATCAATTAGATAGTTCTCTTTCTGATTTAGACAGATACCCATTGAAATTATCAGACTTGTCAGTAATGACATTAAACCCTGATAATGCACCTGAGAAGGTTATATGGGCGTCTAGCCCTGAGCTAAAGCATAATGATTTACCATGCGTAGGTTTACAGGGTGACGGTTTCTTTAGACCCATGCAAACACAAGGTACTTGGTTAGATTATACTGGGTGTGTGATGTCTATTGACCCTTCAGGTAAAGGTAAAGATGAAACTGCATATACAGTCACTAAATTCTTAAATGGTAATATATATCTAGTAGATGTCGGTGGTTTCAATAGCGGTTACTCAGAGCATACTTTATCAAAACTTGTAGATATAGCTAAAAAGAACCAAGTTAAGAAGATATTGATTGAGGAGAACTTTGGTCAAGGTATGTTTACTGAACTACTTAAACCATACCTTATAAGGCAATATCCATGCACTACAGAGCCTATAAGACAGCAATCTAACAAGCATAGGCGTATATTAGACACATTAGAGCCTATTATGGCTCAACACAGGCTCATAGTATGCCCTACAGTCATCAAGAGAGACTATGAAGGTACAAACGCTATGTACCCCCAAGAAACAGCTCTTAGATACCAATTATTCTACCAAATCAGTAGATTACAGAAGGGTGTACATACTTTAAGCCAAGACGATAGAATTGATGCTTTACAGATAGGTTGTTACTACTGGATAAGCCAATTAGCTAAAGACCAAGACTTAGCCTTTAAGACACGTAAAGAAGAAACTCTAAGAATAGAACTAGAGAAATACTTTGGTAGTCCGAATACTAACTCATGGATTAAACTATAGTTTTAACTATAGATTTGCTGATTTTGCCTTATTTATAAGACATATCAATTAAGTGCCACTATAGGGTAATACCATATAGTTTTATCTTTAGTGTCCTTTGTAAAAGAGGGAAAAGAGAAAATATATAACAATAACAAGTCAGTTATAATTAAACAGAAAGTTAAACCTTATGTCAAACAAAGTGATATACTTTAAGAGTGTCTTCAGGAATTTTAAGCCTGATAACAAAGTTAGTAAACTTATCTCTGAAGCTATCAAAGAAGGAAACACTAGGTTTGTTGTAAGTAAAACTAAAAGACCTAATATGGATAGCAAAAAGTTTATCCTGAAGCATACTGAAGATTTTCTTGGATATGCAGTTGATTATTCGCTTAAAGAAAAGTTTAGTGATGTTCTTGGTGTCTTTGATACCATAGAATAATTTGGCATAAATATCTGACAACCTTACGTATATACTCAAATTTTTTTTGTCCCCCATACGCCCTTTTTTATTTTTAGAGGGGGTGGGGTATATAATGCAACAAATGTTGCGTAACACACAGGCAAAACCCTTATGTTTTAACAATTTACGGTAGTCTTAGAGACTAGTGACTAATGATTTTGTTGATTTTTGTAGTTTATAATCGTTCTAAACTGCAATAATTAAATTGCGTTCATCTCTCTCATTATCTGTTTTGAAATTATTTAGATGGGAACTGAACTATATCTTCTATTGTAGTTTCGTCATGCTTTTGTAAGTCATTAGGTGTACCACAAAATTCCATCATGGAGTAAGGTATTACACACAAGAACTTAGACCAACGCAAGTTATTATCTAATGGTTCAGTATGTAATGTTTTCTTAGTAATTGTGTTAAAGAAGTTATACTTATTGCTTACCTTCTGACAGCACACAAGTTTAGGTGACTTACCTTCAGGATATATCATTATAATCCTATTGTTTGCTTGGTCTGTAACTTTACTTTCATTTATTTGATGACCAGTAAACAAGTGTATGCAACCATGATAGTATGTATTCATATCAGTATATAGATAGCCAAATGTGGGCTTCCATTGCTCTATTAATGAGGTAGGAACAGGAACAGTAGTAGGTTGAGTAGGATTTAATACTTGTACCATCTCCTCACCTACAATCTGTCCCAAGATAGGTAATTCTGAAATAAACGGTAGGGGTTCAGGTTTGAAAGCACTAGGAAAAGCGTTACGTATTTTAAGGTAGTTATCCAACGTAATATTCTCAGCATTTCTTAACCTGTAAATGACATTTTTATCTACACCACTTTCAGAAGCTATATGTTTATCAGAGTGCTTTTTACTAAGCAGTTCAAAATAGACTGCAAGTTCTTTAAGAGTTTTAGGTGTAGTGTTCATATATTCTATGAACTTATCGTTTATCATAATATCTATCCTTAAACAGAGATAATCACACCTCATATTATATATCAAGTTAATAGTTGATTTATGGGTTGCATTGTTGAAAAAAATTTGTATAGAATGATACAACTGATTTGCGAGAATAAATCTCATATATCAGATAGGAAGGATAGGTAAATATGTTCGTAATAATAAGCAAAGACAGGCTTTTAAAGTTAGAAGCCCAAGTAGTAAGAAACACACATGAGATTGCTGAAACTAAGAAGGCAGTCAATAAGATACACAGAAGGGATAATACTGTAGATAAAAACCCAAAGCTGACACCTCATTGGCACAAGGTAGGGGGTACAGTATGAGTGTACTTCATGTTGAGACACTAACACAGACATACGTAGGTAAAGGAGATTTTGTACTAAAGATGCAGTTACATAAATCACCTGACTTGGACAGACGTATGAAGCAATCAATCAAAAACCTAAAAGTTGGGGAAGCTATTAAGTTTCCCAACGGTCTTAAAGTAAAACTGATGGACGACAAAAAGGTAGTCAATCTACTTACTTATATAAAGACAAGGAACAATAAGGATAGAACTTATGATACTAAGCATACCAGTATATGACGATTGGGGTCATGCGTTACCAAAGCTAGAGAAGCCTAAGTTGGCAACAGCATTAGAGCAATCTAAGCAGGGACTAACGCCTAGTGAACCTAAGTTTGAGTTGGTAATCATAGAGACTGCTGAAGACTTAATATAAAGTAGGCTCTATTAATTGCGTAAGCACAATGCGAAAAGCTAGATACTCATAGGTTTATGCACTTATAAAAAAATTACAATGTTCTATTGATGTTCTATTGTAGATATAGTATTTTGTAGTATCTTTTTTATAAGTTCAATATCTTGTTAAAAGATAAACTTACACACAACATCTAGTTGTTATGGATAAAATTGGTTAGTGCATGAATTAGTAGTTGCACTACCGCAAGTTAGGAGATAATATTTATGAAGTTAGGAGATAAAATAATAATGATGTTGGCTAATAGCTATTGTGGTCTTTGGCATAAACTACGTTGTAGAACATTTAGACGGATTGACGATTTTAATTATCACGTCTTTGCTTTAGATAACAATACACAGATACCAGTAATAGATAAGGTTGTTGAGATAAATAACCTTTATGAAAAAACTGTATCTGTGAAAATCGGCAATGTGTGTATCAGGTATTCGTTTGATAAAACTTTACGTAACTGTGATATTCCAACTAATACTAATCCTGAATGGTTAGTACAAAGAGCATTGATTAAAGAAACTATTAAGTCACATCACAAAGCAAAAGTCTTTAAGTTTAAAGACAGAAGGGTAAGTGATGTTGAGAGAAGAAGCAGTAATTAATAATCTTACTTTTGACCGAGAGTGGTTACAAAGAATAAGAGCTATTGAAACAGCAAGACGTAAGACCTTACATACTAATGGAGTACCACAGCATTTCTATTTAGTATTTAAGTTAATATGCACAATGAAGAATGATGATATGTCTATGGAAAATATATCTGTAAAATTCCGAGATGTATTTGGTAGAGGTATCAACGCTTCATCATTATCAAGAACACTTTTATATTTATCAGATAGCCCAAATGGAACTCTTGGCCTACTATCATATGTAGACAATCCGTTTGTACCTAATGATACAAGATTTAAAGGTGTAAGACTAAATGCGAATGGTGTTAAGTTACAGAGCATATTGTTAAACAAAGCTGTAACACCTGCACATTCACACGTTAAGACAAAAATAGGAGTACAAGCATGACACAACTATTACCTAAAGGTATTAGATTAAGAAGTAAGAATACCATACAAGTACAGTCTAGTAAGACGGTTTGGGTTGATGGTAAGAAGCAGGTTAATCGTGAGTTCGAAGATGTACCTGTAGTTATAACTAACAAATGTCCTACGTATGACACAGCGTTACAATCAGCAATCAAAGAAGCAATGAAGATTAAGATGGGTCTTGATACTTTAGTTGCATCTAGTGGCTATGGTAAATCTAAAATACGTAAAGCGTTTGGTGTAGGCAAACTAAAAGAAACTTTTGATATGCTATTTGAAAAAAGATGGTCAGGTCAAAAGCAGGAGAAGAATGTATTAATATATGCAACAGATATATTTAATTACTTTCCTAATGATACAAGACTAGATGATATGCAGACTGAAGAACATTACGAAGGATTTAAAAAGTTCGTAATTAAACAGATAGAAGAAAGACCTATGAATAATCTTTCGACTGTATCTAATAAATCTGTAAATCATAGACTGGGTATACTTAGAGAAACATTTAGGTATGCAATCAAGTATGGTTTGTTAGACCAAGATAAATTACTAAATCCTGATATACGTGCAAAAGATATGGGTTGGACAAATTTATCTGTAGGTATGTCAAAACGTAAACGCCCATTGAATGACGAAGAAGTACAAAACATCTATGACCAAGCAGTAGCAGATGGTGAACTAGAGTTTGCTGATGCTTTTATTTGGTTAGTTGATACAGGTATGAGACACAAGACAGAGTTCGATAGGTTTACTGTAGAAGATATAAAATACAAACAAGGTCATGTTATTTTTTACAGAGAAAAAACTGGTGGTTGGTCTGTTCCTATACCATTGACTGACAGATGTATGGAGATAGCAAAAGCAAGAAAAGAACTTGCATTCAAACGTAATGGTCATAAAGGTAGACTATTTACTATTGGTTATAGCAGAAGAAGAACTTTGTTTGACCGATATAAAAAGAGATGTAATTTACCTGAAGACTTTAAACCTTATGCTACAAGACATACATTTATCACAAGGTTAGTTGAAGCAGGTAATCCACCAAATGTTGTTAAAGATTTAGCAGGTCATAAATGTATTGAAACTACATTTACGTTCTATGCGCAATCTTCTGATAAAGCATTAAAGAAAGCCATTACTTCTATAAATAAACCAATGAGTATGATTGGCCATAACAGAAGGAAGGTTGATTAATAAAATGATGTTTGCTAGTAACATATCACAAAGCGCCTGTGGTGGAACTGGGAGACACGTGAGTCTTAGAAACTCATTCCGTAAGGAGTACAAGTTCAAGTCTTGTCAGGCGCACCAACAACTGTGTTGCAATGTGTGTTGCATTGAACGCAAATTGTTGCAGGAAGGAGTGACGGTAGGTCAGGTTTTATGCGACTACAGTAGTCTTAGAAACTACCGTCAATCTTTCGATACTATCACAAGTGCAAATAACTATTGTTGTTACTTGTGTTTTTTTAAAAATCTAATAATTGCACTACTGCAAGTAGTCTTGCAACATACGCAACAAGACTGTTGCATTTCAACACAAGTGCAAACAAAACAAGGAGAATGTTCACATTATGTCTACACAAACTGAGACCAAATCATTAATGCAGATACAGCTTGAAGAACTAATTAAAGTTGGCGTTGGTGGTAAATTTAAAGATAACAACGATTACGTAGAGCAAGTAACCAAAGAGCTAGAATTTGAAGAAGCTATGTTGCGTGGGGGTATGAATAGATACAATAAAACCGTAACAGATGCACAGACTAAACATCAAGAAAGCACTACCATTTATGGCATAGTACAACAGCAGAAGTTTATACCTCAGTTGTCAGAGATGATTAACAATGATGTAAAAGCTATGAATAAAGGTGAAGCAGGTAATTATCAAACAGCACTAAAATTACTATGCCAATGTCTACCACCTACAGCATTTAAAGATGGCCAGTTTATTGATGACCGAACTACTGTGTGGGACGTATGTTCATTAATATCCTTAAAAAATGCTATTGATGGTATTTCAAATGAAACCACAATGAACAAACTAGCTGTCAATATAGGTACAGGCCTTATGCACGAAGCTAGAATTACCAAGTTTAAAAACGACCATAAAGAACAGTACATAAATGTAGCTAAAAGACTGTCAGGTAAGAATATACCTCAAAATGCCAATAGGTATCAGTATAAACAAAAGGTATGGACTTACTGTATGAATAAGCATGGACTGGCTTTTGACGATTGGGGTAAAGAAGGCAGACTACATTTAGGCGTTAAGATAATTAGTTATTTAGAACGGTTAGGACTTTTAAGACACCAACATAGAAACTTACATAAAAATAAGACAGTTGTTTATATGGAAGCAACACCTAAAACTATTGAAGAAATAAAAAACTTTAATATTAAAAATGAAATGCTTTTCCCAACATATCTACCAATGAAGATGCCACCAAGAGATTGGACGTCACCATTTATAGGCGGATATTACGGAAGAAAATTTAATGATACTAACAATGCGAAGGAGATAGCAAATGCACTACAATCTAATAAAAGCAACAAATAGAAGATACTTAGAAGAACTAGCGAACAAATGGCATGAGATGCCTAATGTTCCTAAAGCAGTAAACATAATGCAAAAAACTGAATGGGTAATTAATAAACCTATTTATGAAGTATTGCGTAAATGTATTGATGAGGATTTACCACTAGGTAAACTACCTATTAATCCTGAAGCTATGGAGCTACCACCGAAGCCTTTTGATATTGAAACTAATATTGAAAGCAGACGTGCATGGAAAAGAAAAGCACAAAAGGTTTACAAAGAGAGAGCAAAGTCTAAATCTAAATATATACAGATAAGACAAATCATTGAAGAAGCTAGTCACTTTGCAAATGAAGAAGGTTTTTTCTATCCATATCAATTAGATTTTAGAGGACGTATATATCCTAAACCTGCAATGTTATCACCACAGAGTGCTGACTATGCAAGAGCATTACTTAAATTTAAGTTTGGTAAACGTATGGATAACAATGAAGCCTTTACACATTTTGCAATAGCAGGTGCAGGATTGTTTGGCGAAGTTGATAAAGAGGAGATAACTGTCCGTACTCAATGGGCAAAAGACAATCATCAAAAGTTTATTGATTGTGCTAACAAACCTTTTGAATACACGTGGTGGACTGAAGCAGATAAACCTTTTTGTTTTCTTGCATGGTGCATTGAGTATAGAGATTTTGCTGATACAGACTTTGATGCAAAGTTTATAACTACATTACCTATACAATCTGATTGTTCTAACTCAGGCCTACAACATTACTCAGCTATGATGAGAGATGAGACAGGTGGTAAAGCTACAAACTTAACACCACAAAATAAACCATCAGATGTTTATGGTCTTGTTGCACAGAAAGTTGTTATGAAGTTAAGAAGTAATACAAATCCACTAGCTAAGAAATGGTTAGACTATGGAGTAGATAGAAAACTTTGTAAGAAACCTGTTATGTGTTTACCATATTCATTAACACAATATTCTTGTAGACAATATTTAGAAGACCATGTTGTTAAAGAATATGTAGAACGTAATAGACAACATGAGTTTGGTGATGATTTATTTAAAGCTACACAATGGCTAACACCTATTGTATGGGAAGCTATAAATGAAGTTATTGTGGGCGCTAAAAAAATAATGAAGTTTTTAAAAGATGTATCTAAACTTGTAGCAAACACAGGTACACCTGTAGTATGGACTTCACCATTAGGACTACCAATACAAATGTTATGTTACAAAAAAGAAAGTAAACGTGTGAAGACACAAATGGGTGATAGTATAGTTAAGTTATCTCTACAATCAGACACAGATATAATTGACAAAAGACGTACAGGTCAGGCCATATGCCCAAATTTCATTCACGGCATGGACGCAAGCGTTTTGCAGTTAGCTGTAGTTAAAGCTGAAGAAATGGGTATAGATAACTTTAGTTTAATACATGACAGCTTCGGTGTAGTAGCACCTGACAATGAAAACATGGGTATAGCCTTACGTGAAGCCTTTTGTGAGATATATGAAAAGGACGTATTAGCTAACTGGGCTATGGAGATGAAGCAAATAGTACAGAGTTCATATAAAGGTAAACAGCTAGAGAGGGTTATGAAGAAGTTCCCTAAAATACCTGAAAAAGGCAACTTGGATTTAAACTTAGTTAAGCAATCCATCTTTTTCTGTGTTTAGATACTTGCAGTTGTGCAATTAAGTACCCCTTATGACTAGATAAACGTCTAGTTTAACAATAGGAGACAAACAATATGGCAGACAAACAAATAAGCGCCAAAGGAGAGTTTGTTTATCCTCACCTTAATAAACCTGATGTTCGTTTTAACGAAGCAGGAGAGTACAAACTCACTTTAAAAGTTCCGCAAAAGGAAGCGTTATCAATGGTTACTTTGCTTGACAAAGAATTAGACGCTTGTATTGCGAAAGTTGAAAAAGAGAAAAAAGGTAAGAAGGTAAAACAAGCACCTAAGCCTTATAAAATAGAAGATGGCTTTGCATTTTTTAAATTTAAAATGAAAGCTACAGGCGTAAACAGAAAAACAAAAGAAAGTTTTTCTCAGAAACCTGCATTGTTCGATAGCAACAAAAACCCATTCCCACAATCAACAAGTATTTGGGGTGGCTCAAAAGGTAAAGTTGCATTTAATGTAAAAGATTATTTCGTACCTGCGTTGGGTGCAGGAATAACACTACAATTAATTGCAGTTCAAATCATTGACCTAGTAGAAGGTGGTGGCAAACAAGGCGACCTCTTTGATAAAGAAGATGGTTATACCGTACAAGAAACAGATGTATCGTCAGAAGTTCAAGCGAGTACAGATTTCTAGTACGCAAACTCTTAAATCAGGTTTGGAAGAATTAGTATTTAATTTTTTAAAAAAAGAAAATTGTACTTTCAAATATGAAGGTATGAAGATTACTTACTTCCAACCTGAAATAAAGAAAACGTATACCCCTGACTTTATAGTCAAAAAATTAATTATAGAAACGAAGGGTGCATTTAATAGTGCAGACAGAAAGAAGATGAGACTTATTAAAAGTCAAAATCCTGAGTTAGATATTCGTTTTATATTCTCCAACGCAAAAACAAAAATAGGAAAAAAATCAAAAACAACTTATGGCAAATGGTGTGAGATGTTTAACTTTCCATATCATTGTGTGAGTTCATCAAAAGAAACAATTCCAAAAAGTTGGTTAAAGGAAATAAAATAATGGCAAGAGAAGAAACAAAATACATAGTAATACATTGTTCCCAAACAAGACCGTCACAAGATGTTGGTGCTAGTGAAATAGACCAATGGCATAGACAGCGTGGGTGGTTGAAGATTGGTTACGGTAAAGTAATAAAAAGAGATGGTACTGTAGAACAAGGCAGAGGTGATGACGAAGTACAAGCCCATGTCAAAGGCTATAATCATAATAGTTTTGGTTTATGTTTAGTTGGCGGTGCTAAAGAAGAAAATTGGAAAGAGGAAGAAGATAATTTTACTGCTGAACAATGGGAAAGTTTAAAGAAAACATTAGAAGAATTATTAATTAAATATCCTGATGCACAGATTGTAGGTCATAGAGATTTAGATGACAGTAAATTCTGTCCGTCATTTAATGTAAGAACATATTTACTTAATGAAGACGTAAAAGGATATAAGTATCAAGATGGGCTAACTGATGACGCTGATTTAGCGGAGTTAGATGACCCAACAGAGTAAGTTTCTCCATCATTCCCCTTGTGAGAACTGTGGCAGTCGAGACAACGTAGCGGTCTATGATGACCATACTTTTTGTTTCGGTTGCCAACAGTATAAAAAAACTAATGGAGACTTACCAAGAGTACAAAAGAAAACAGATTTTAAAATGATTGAAGGTATATGTGAAGCCCTGCCAAGCAGGAAGATTGATAGCGAAACTTGTCAAAAGTTTAATTATCAAACTGGTACATACAAAGGTAAGCCAGTACATATAGCAAACTACTATGATAAAAATTTAAGTCTTACCGCACAGCATTTAAGATTTGCAGATAAATCTTTTATATGGGTTGGTGATACGAATACAATCTCCCTCTTTGGTCAAAACTTATGGAGAGACGGTGGTAAATCTGTAATCATTACAGAAGGTGAACTAGACTGTCTTTCCGTAAGCAAAGTTCAAAATAATAGATACCCAGTTGTGTCTGTTCCTTCAGGTGCTACTTCAGCAAAAAAATATATTAAAAGAGAATTAGAATGGCTATCTAAATTTGAGAACATTATATTAATGTTTGATAATGATGAAGCAGGTAAAAAAGCTAGTATTGAATGTGCTAATATTTTACCAGTAAAAAAAGTAAAGATAGCTAACCTTCCTGCCAAAGACCCAAACGAATTATTACAAAAAGGACAAGCGACAAAACTATATGATGCTATATGGGAAGCTAAAGCCTATACACCACAAGGCATTGTCGAAGGTAATCAAACAAAAGAATTATTATTAAAAGATGATATTGTTGAAACTATTCCATATCATTGGAATGGTCTTAACCAAAAACTTGGGGGTATACGTAATGGAGAACTAACTCTTTTATGTGCAGGTAGTGGAACAGGAAAGTCACAGGTTTGTAGAGAATTAGCTCATCACTTAATTAATAAAAAAATTAAAGTTGGTTACATAGCATTAGAAGAAAATGTTAAGAGAAGTATTAGAGGTATTGTAGGTATAGGTTTAAATAAACTTATCCATGTACCTGAAGTAAAAAAAGATATTCCTGAAAAAGAAATAGTAGCAGAGTGGGAACGAATAAAAGATTATATTTGTTTTTACGACCATTTTGGTAGTTCAGATACAGAAGATTTAATGAACCGTATTAGATATATGGTTCAAGCCTTAGACTGCCAAGTAATATTCTTAGACCACATATCAATAGTCATATCAGGTTTAGCTGATGGTGATGAAAGAAGACTTATAGATAATACAATGACAAGTCTTCGTAAACTTGTTGAAGAAGTTAAATGTTCAATGTTTGTGGTATCACACTTAAAAAGGCCTGAAGGTAAGAATGGCCATGAAGAAGGTGTACAAACTTCTTTATCACATTTAAGAGGTAGTCATTCGTTAGCACAATTATCAGACGCAGTTATAGGTTTTGAAAGAGACCAACAAGATGCAACGCAGTCTAATGTTATGACTGCAAGAGTTTTAAAAAATAGATTTACTGGTGACACAGGTATTGCTTGTGATTTAATTTATAATAAAGATACAGGCAGATTATCTGAAGGTAACTTTGATGAGTGAGAAGTTACTAACTAAATTTATATTGTCATTTCTTATAGATAAAAAAGATTATCTTGAACTAAATGATTTACAACAACAAATAGTTTTCCAAACTTGTAGAACAATAATGATGGCACTTTATAATGCTATCAAGTATGAGAATGTCTACCCAGTTATTATGTGTGGAGATAGTGAAGCACATAAAGTAATAAAAAGAGCAATAGATAAAGTTTCCAACGTACTACCTAGTACAGAGAAAATTACAATACACATTATACATTAATGAAACTAGTTATAGACCTAGAGACTAATAATCTCTTGGATAAACTAGACCGTATACATTGCATTGTCGCTAAGGATATAGAGACTAACGAAGTCTATAAATATAATCCTGACAATCTTAATGATGGTCTAAAGTTACTAAAGAAAGCTACTGTATTAATAGGACACAACATACAAGGCTTTGATATACCTGCACTTGATAAAGTATTTAATTATAAGTTTGAAGGTCAGATATACGATACATTATTAGTATCAAGATTAATTTATACTAACTTACTAGACAACGATTATACATTTAAAGAACTACCACCTAAATTATATGGAAGACATTCATTAGAAGCGTGGGGTTATAGACTTGGTTTGCGTAAAGGTGATTATCAAGAACATTCAGACTTTACAGAATACAATCAAGATATGTTAGATTACTGTGTACGTGATGTTGAAGTTACACATTTATTATTTAAGAAATTACATAAAGAAGGTTTTGCTGAAAAGTCTATTGCATTAGAACATAACTTTGCACATTGGATTAGGAAGCAAGAACAGTATGGTATATTATTTGATGAGACGACTGCTCAGTCGCTTTTATCTATCCTAACAAAAAGGAGACTACAGTTAGAAGAAGAACTTTCTGTAGTCTTCCCTAGTTGGGAAAAAGTAACTGGTTATAAAAGATATAAACGTGATAATAAAAAGCGTGGTATCAAAGCAGGTGTACCAGTCAAACAAGTTAAGAGAGAAATATTTAATCCTAATTCAAGACAACATATAGCTGATAGGTTAATTACAGTTTTAGGTTGGAAACCAAAATCATTTACAGCAACAGGGCAACCTGAAGTAAATGAAAAGATATTAAAAGAGTTACCATACCCTGAAGCTAAAAAAATTTCAGAATACTTAATGATACAAAAACGTCTTGGTCAATTATCAGACGGTGACCAAGCATATTTAAAATTAAACAATAAAGGAAAAATTTATGGAAAAGTTAATACGTTGGGGACTTATACAGGCAGGTGTTCGCACAACTCGCCAAACCTTGCACAATGTGTATCAAGCGATAGCCCATATGGTTCAGAATTTCGTTCCCTATTTATTGCTCCTTCCGATATGGATTTTATCGGTCTCGACTTTAGTGGTTTGGAGCTTAGGGTGCTTTCTAGCTACATGGCTTCATACGATAATGGTGACTTTAGCAAAAGACTATTGGAGAATGATATACATACCGAAAATCAAAAAGCTGTCGGACTATCCTCACGTGCTGAAGCTAAAAGGTTTATTTATGCTTACATATACGGTTGCGGAAATGCAAAACTCGGTGAGATACTTGGCATCTCTGTTGAAGAAGCCAAGCGAGTAAGAAGTAAATTTGAGAAAGCCTTACCTGCATTAAAAACTTTAACTGATGCAGTCAAACATAAATACAGAAGGTTTGGCTACATTAATGGTATTGATGGTAGAAGACTTATACCTAAAGCAGAATATAGTTCACTTAATACACTTATTCAAAGTTGTGGCAGTATACTTGTAAAAGCAGGAACAATATTCCTTAACCAAGAATTACACAAAGCAGGATTTAAGTGGGGTGAAGATTATGCAATGGTACTACACGTCCATGATGAGATGCAGTTTTATGTTAAGAAAGATAAGACTGAACAATTTAAAACAATAGCTAAAACAATATTCAAACAAACCCAAAACTATTTTAATTTTAAGACACCGTTAGATGGTGAGATTAAGGTAGGACGTACATGGAGTGACACACACTAAAGCAAGACCTCATTTTGATTTGGATTTAAAATTCGGACAACAAAAAGAAAACGAACTACAGACAGCACTAGAAGGTAAAGTTGAAGTTAAGACAGATAGATTATGTAAGAAGACTGGTAATGTATTTGTTGAGATAGAAGATAGAGGTAAACCTTCAGGAATAAATAATACTAAATCAACTTACTACGCTTTCTGTTTGTACAAAGCTGAACGTAAAAAACAAACCTTCGTTCTTATAGCAACTAAAGTTTTAAAAAAATTAATGAAGAAGTACCCAATAAAAAAGGGTGGTGATAACTGGGAAGCTAGAGGACACATCATACCAGTAGGAGATTTATTAAGTTATGAAGTCTAAATTAAAAAGTAAACTAAATTTGCCTGACATAGACACAGACATTTTTCCATATAAATTTTATAAGTGTTGGTGGTCAGACATAATCTCATCAGAAAATTGGGAAGACATAAGTGTAATTAAAAAATCTAGACCTGCCATTTGTATCACAATGGGTTGGTTAATTTCTTCCAAACAAAACTATGTATTCGTTGGTGACATTAGTTTTAATGATGATGGTTCTATTACCCAAGCAGGTAATGCAACCACCATACCTAAATCCAACGTCAAGAAACTAAAGGAGATAAAACTATGAAGAACATAAAAGAGTTCTATTCAAATAAGAACAAAGTGATGATAGTAGATGGTGACCTCATAATTTATAAGATTGCTTCTATGTTAGAAGAACCTATTGACTGGGGTGATGATGTATGGACGCTACATTCAGACTTAGGTAAAGGTAAAACTTTACTACAACAAAATATTAATTTTTATAAAGACTATACTAAGTCTAAAGAAATTATATTTGCCTTTTCTGATAAAAAGAATTTTAGAAAAGAATTAGATGGTACATACAAATCTTATCGTAAGAAAATAAGAAAACCTATAACATACGCACCATTAAGAAAATGGGTACAAGATAATTATAATTTTTATGCTTTACCTAATTTAGAAGGTGATGATGTTATTGGTCTATTAGCTACACAACATTATAAAACTAATAATGTAGTTATATCAGGTGACAAGGATATGAGAACAATACCTACATGGCATTGTTTTATTGGTGATGACCAACTTGAATATGTTGATTTAAACAAAGCTGATTATAACTTCTGTACACAAGTATTAACTGGTGACCAAGCTGATGGTTACAAAGGTTGTGTTGGTGTGGGTGCTGTAAAAGCATCTAGAGTTCTTAATGGTAAAAAGAATATAGACGATATGTGGGAAGCAGTAATTGAAGAATACATACGCAATAAACTTAAACCTGAAGACGCATACCATCAAGCTAAGTTAGCAAGAATACTGCGTAAAGATGAGTATGATTTTAAAACAAGTAAACCAAACTTATGGAACTATAAATATGAAAAGTATACAGATTTTAGACAAAACAAAAGAACTGCTTAGTGGTGACCGTCAGGTTAAACATGGAGATAAGATAATCAACCATGAGAATATAGCTAGACTATGGACTAGCTATGTTCAAAACAAAACTAAGCTAAATATTACAATCTTACCTGAAGATGTAGCGTACATGATGGCATTATTGAAGATAGCTAGAACACAAGAAGGTGAAGCTAATGAAGATGATGATGTTGATGGTTGTGGTTACATTGCTATTGGTGGTGAGATTAAAGACAAGAGAAAAGAATTAAGTTCCACTTTAGGAGTAAATAATGCCAAAACAGATAAAAATACCGATAATAACTAAAGAAATTATTGATTATCTTGACAGTTTATTCCCTGACAAATGTGCTGAATTAGACCAAACCGAAAAAGAGGTTATGTATAAATCAGGCCAAAGGTCAGTCGTAAATCATTTAATAGAAAAATATAAAATTCAAGAGGAATAATAATATGTGTGTAAGTATAAAAGCCCCTACACCCCCTAGCGCCCCTGAGCCAATTCCTGAAACTCCACCTGTTGTAAGTAACGCAACTACAACACAAGATGCACCAACTGTAGCTAAGAAAAGAGATGCTACTGGTGCTGACGTATCAGGTAGAGATACAGATATGGCTTCGTCAGCTAACAGGAAAAGATTAGGCAGAGGAAGCCTAAGAATACCTTTAGCTTCATCAGGTCTATCTAGTAGTGGTCTTAATTTTCCAAGTAGTTAATAATGGCAGAATATAAGTTGAATACAGCAAACGTCACAGAAGATAAATCTTCAGTTGAGAGTATGTATTCAAAACTTGAACTTGAAAGAGAAATTTATTTAGAAAGAGCAAGACGTGGTGCTGAATTAACTATACCACATTTATATCCACAAAAAGGTAGTAATGAAGCTACAGAATATCCTACACCATATCAATCTGTAGGAAGTAGAGGTGTAACAAACTTAGCGTCTAAACTAATGTTAGCTTTGTTTCCACCACAATCACCATTCTTTAGATTAGATGTTGATGAATTAATTTATAAAAAAGTAGAAGGCGACCCACAGCAAAAAGCTACAATAGATGAAGGATTAGCTAAAGTAGAAAAAGCTGTAATGGATAGTATAGAAGCAAACAACGATAGAGTAGCAGTATACGAAGCATTAAAACAACTTATTGTATCAGGTAATACATTATTAAAATTAGGTGAAGAAGGATTAAGAGTTTACAGATTAGACAATTACGTAATCAAAAGAGACCCACAAGGTAAAGTATTAAAGATAATTATTAAAGAAGGTGTATCACCTACTACTCTACCACTTAAATTACAGAAAAAAATTATAACAGATAAAGTACAAGAAGAAAAGAAAACTTTAAATTTATATACTTGTGTAACTAGAACTAAAAAGAATTTTTATGTTCACCAAGAAATAAATAAAATTAAAGTTTTTGAAACAACATACGAATTTGATAAATTACCGTACATTGCACTTCGCTTCAATCGTATTGATGGAATGAACTACGGTAGAGGTTGGGTTGAGGCTTACGAGGGAGACTTACGAAGTCTTGAAGGCCTAACTAGAGCAATCTTAGAGGGCAGTAGTGCGTCTTCTAAAATGCTCTTTATGATTGCGCCTAATGGGACTACGAGAGCTAGTAGTATAGCTAAAGCGCCCAACGGAGCAATTATTGAAGGAGACAGCAAAGATGTTTCTGTTTTACAAGCTAATAAGTTTGCAGACTTTAGAGTAGCTTTTGAAACAATGGGAAGAATAGAACAAAGATTACAGTTCGCATTTCTTCTTAATGCTTCTGTACAAAGACAAGCTGAAAGAGTTACAGCAACAGAAGTACAATTAATAGCAAATGAATTACAAGATGCACTAGGTGGTGTATACGGAATATTAACAACAGAATTTCAGTTACCTTATATCAATGCTAAGATGGCAATGTTAAGGGAACAGAAACTATTACCTGAACTTCCAAAAGACATAGTTAAAACAAAAATTATTGTCGGTATGGAAGCATTAGGTAGAGCAAGTGACAGACTAAAACTTTTACAGTTTATGTCTGATTTAGCAGGAACTCTTGGTGCTGAAACACTAGCGAAGTACATAAATCTTGACAATGCAATTAAGAAATTTGCAGTAGCAAATGGAATTGACACAGCAGGATTAATTAAATCACAAGAGACAATTCAACAAGAAACACAACAAGCACAACAACAACAGTTTGCACAACAAGCGTTAGCAGACCCTAGAGTTGCTATTGAAGCAGGTAAGCACATTACTGAAAACAATAAGGAACTTGGCCTTGATGAAGAAGGTGGTGTTTCAATACAAAATAAGGAATAATATATGAGTGAAAATAGAGTTGAGGTAAATTCTGACAACACAAATGTTTCTTTAGAAGAACAAGCAAAACAACAAGAAAATGTTATTGCTGAAGGAAACGAAAATAGAGTAGAACTAGATACAGAAGTAAAGCCTACAGAAAATAGACCTGAGTGGTTACCTGAAAAGTTTAAATCAGCAGAAGATTTAGCTAAGGCATATTCTGAATTAGAAAAGAAACAATCAGTACCTACAGAAGAAGAAGCACCTACTGAACAAGTAGCAGAAGGTAATGAACAAACTGATGGTATTGATAAATACTATGATGAATATTCTGAAACAGGTGAAATATCTGAAAAGTCTTATGGTGAGCTTTCTAAAATGGGTTTATCAAAAGAATTAGTAGATGGTTATATTGCAGGTCAAAAAGCTATAGCAGACCAAGATGTAAAAGCTGTACATGATACTGTAGGTGGCCAAGAAAACTATACTAAAGTATTAGAATGGTCAGCACAAAATTTATCTGATGCAGAGAAAGAAGCATTTAATTCTACATTAGATAATGGAAGTTTAGAACAAGTAAAACTTGCTGTATCAGCTATTGCAGGTAGAGCAGGAGTATCAGCAACGGAACAACCACAAATGATTGAAGGTGATACAAACCCTTCTAATCCTGAAGTGTTTGAAAGTGTTGCACAAGTTACTGAAGCTATGAACAATCCTAAATATGAAAAAGACCCTGCTTACAGAAAACAAGTAGAAGAAAAATTAGCTAAGAGTTCAGTATTCTAATGCGTAACTACAGGTCAGAATATAAGAATTATCATTCTAAGCCTGAACAGAAAAAACGTAGAGCAAAAAGAAACTTAGCTAGAAGAATAATGAAGAAAAAATTAGGCTCTAGAATAAATGGTAAAGACATAGACCATAAAGATAGAAACCCTAATAACAATTCACGTTCTAATTTAAGAGTAACATCTAAATCTAAAAATAGGTCAAGAAATGCTTAACTTTATATTACCAGTATTGAAGAACCCATTAACTAGAATGATTGGTCAAAAAGTTATTGGTGGTATTCAACATAAAATAGAAAAAGATAAGATTATCAAAGCTAAAGAAATAGAAGCGATAAAAACTGTAAACGTAGAACAAATCAAAGCTAGTACAACGTCATGGAAAGACGAATATTTAGTTGTGATTTTTGGTTTAGTTTTTGTTGCAAATTTCGTTCCTCATTTACAAGACTATATGGAAAGAGGTTGGGAAATACTGAAAAGTGCAGACCCACTTTTTTGGTACGCCATGTTAGCTCTTATATCAGGAAGTTTTGGTATGAACTTAACTAACAAACTAAAAGGTAAAAAATAATGTCACTATATAGAAATATAAACAGAAGAAAAAAATTAGGAATTAGTAGAAGTAAAAAGAAGTCTACTATAACACCGAAAGCGTATGCAAATATGAAAAAAGGTTTTCCTAAGAAAAAATCATAAGGAGATATAACTATGCCAAGTCATTACGGTAAGAAAAAAGGCGATTTAGATAAAGATGGTAAAATGTCTAAGTATGAAACAAGACGAGACAGAGCCATTAAAAACGCCATAATGAAAAAGAAAAGAAATAGTCTTAAAGTTAAAGTCTAGTGGCCAAGAAGAAGAATAATCTTCTTTCTAAAGAGCTATTTGAAACTAGAAGTAAGTATCGAAAAACTTCGATTGGTAGGAGACCAAGCCTACAAAAAATGAATAAGTCGAAACGTAAAAACTTTAAAAAATATGTCAAGCAAGGAAGGTAAGCCTTTAAATAAAATTATTAGAGATAATACAGGAAGCAAAAAGTTTAAAGTTTACGTCAAGAATAAAAGTACAGGAAATATCAAGACAATCAGATTTGGTGACCCTAATATGAAAATTAAAAGAGGGTCAGAAAGTAACAGAGCTAGTTTTATGGCTAGACATGGTGCGACCCTTAAAAAAGTAAAAGGTCAAAAAAATCTGTCCCCAGTATATTGGGCAATGAGGTCTTGGAAACTTGGAACGAAAATATAAAAAGAAATGTAAGTGCAAAACGTGTAAATGCAAAACAAAGAAACGAAAGAAAAAATTAACTAATGAAGAATTTTGGAAAGTAATGGGTTCAAGATTTAAATAGTACCATCTCTCATCAGAGAGGTGCTAACACAAATTCAGAAAAGATTGCCAGTTACGACTGATAACCTTCTGACTATGGAAAGTAAGTTAGATAATTATAAACCAATAAATATAACATAGGAGTTATAAAATATGTCAAATGCAACAATAAGTAGCATTGGTCAGGTAAACTCTTCAGGTGACGCTAATGCGTTGTTCCTTAAAATATTTTCAGGTGAAGTTTTATCAACTTTCCAAAAAGAAAATCAAATGCTAGGAATGACAAATGTTAGAACTATTTCTAACGGTAAGTCAGCGACATTTCCTGTAACAGGTACGGTATCTTCAAGCTACCATACAGCAGGAGCAGAGATTACTGGTCAAGCAGTAAAACACAATGAAAAAGTAATTAGCATAGATGATATGCTACTTGCAGACACTTTCGTTGCTGAAATAGAAGAACTTAAAAACCACTATGACGTAAGGTCTATCTACTCAAAAGAGATGGGTCAAGCGTTAGCAAATACGGTTGATAAGCACCTTTTATCTTTAGCAATCTTAGCGTCAAAAGCTAGTGCAACAATAACAGGCGGTAATGGCGGTACAGAAATTACTGACGCTGATGCAAACACAAACGCAACTTCATTGATTTCTTCAGTTTTCGAAGCAATTCAAAAATTAGATGAGAACAATGTACCTACAGCAGGTAGAGTTTGTATCGTAGCACCTGACCAATATTATCAACTAGCAAACGTAGATAAATTAGTAAACAGAGATTTCTCTAGAGATAATGGTGACTTTGGAAAAGGTACAGTATTATCAATAGGTGGAGTTCCTGTTGTTAAATCAAACACAGCAGTAAGCGTGTTTGGTCAAGATTTATCAGGAGCTATTAGCGGAACAAACAATACTTACAACGTAGATGCTTCAAACCACTACGCTGTTGTAATGCACAGTTCAGCTATTGGTACAGTTAAATTAAAAGACTTAGTCATGGAAAGCAATTACGACCCAAGAAGACTTGGTACGTTAATGACAGCTAGAATGGCTTTAGGTCATGGTATTTTAAGACCTGAAAGTGCAGTATCAATCAAAACTGCGTAATCAGTCATAATACTTACAGTACAGGGGAGATTAATTTTTCCCCTGTGCTTTTAATATAGGAGAAACAACATGATGTGTTGGTTATGTAAATTAATTAAAAAAATAAAACAAAAGATAAACGATTACTTCGATAGCTTTTTACCTTAATGACAATTCAAACAAGAACAACAGAATTAGAAGCTGTTAATACTATTCTTAGTACAATCGGTGAAGCACCCCTTAATACATTAAGTGGTAGTTTACCTGTTGATGGGACAATAGCTAAAAATGTATTATCAGAAGTAGCAAGAGAAGTACAATCAGAAGGATTTCATTTTAATACACACTACAAAGTTACATTATCTAGAGACACAGATAATAAAATACCTTTAGCAACTAATGTTGTAAGAGTTGAGTTAGACCCAAATAAACAATCTAAATCAAGTTACGATATAGTACAAAGAGATGGGTTTTTATATAATCTAGCAAAGAATACAGACATTTTTGATAAGAACTTTGAAGAAGCTAAAGTTGTATATCTATTACCTTTTGCAGAAATACCTGAACAAGCTAAAAGATATATTACTATAAGAGCATCAAGAATATTCCACGATAGAACTTTAGGTGCAAACACTTTACACAAATTTACTTTAGAAGATGAAGAAAAAGCACTTACAATTTTAAGACAAGCAGAAACACAAACAGGTGATTACACAGTATTTGATACACCTGAACAAGCATACACAATATCAAGAAACAATAGGGTTTACTAATGGCTTTAGTCTCACGTACAATTCCAAATTTAGTACAGGGAGTATCTCAGCAACCCGAAGTGCTCCGACTAAATAGCCAAGCATCAGAACAAATTAACGGTTTCAGTTCAGTAGTAGAGGGATTAAAAAAGAGACCTAATACTTCTCACGTTGCAAAATTATCTAGTAGTGCTTTTGGTAATGCTTTTATTCACACTATAAATAGAGATACAAGTGAACGATACATTGTAGTTTTAACTAACGGTGCTATCGCAGTATACGATATTAATGGTGTACAAAAAACAGTAGTCAATCAAACAAACGCTACAAATTATTTAGCAAGTAGTAATCCTAAACAAGATTTTGTTTGTGTTACTGTTGCTGATTTTACTTTTATAGTTAATAAAGGCACTACAACTGCAATGAAGGCAACAACTTCACCTGCAAAAGTAGAACAAGCAGTTTACTCTGTATTACAAGGTGTAAACTCTACAAAATATTCAATAACAATAGACAGTACTACGTATGACTTTACGTCTTCTAATACAAATTCAGAGAGTATTAGAGATGGATTATTTAGTGCTATTGGAACAGTATCAGGAATTACATTAACTAAAATAGGAAACTCTAGTTTTTCTATAGTTAAAGCAAGTGGTACTTTAGAGATTACAGCATCAGATGGTTATGGTGATGATGCGTCACAAGTAGTTAAAGATAGAGTACAAAGTTTTTCTGACTTACCTGTACCTGCTATAAATAATCAAGTAGTAGAAGTAACAGGTGAAGCAGGTAATACTTTTGATAATTACTATGTAAAATTTATAGAAGCAGATAATCTTTGGGAAGAAACAGTTGCACCTGCAACACCACAAGATTTAGACGAAACAACAATGCCACACGTTTTAATTAGAACTGCTGATGGTAATTTTAGATTTACACAAGTTGATGGTACAACGTATACAATTTCAGGTACAGATTATACAACACCTGCTTTTGGTAAAAGATTAGTAGGAGATTTAGATAGTGTACCAAACCCTACGTTTGTAGGTAGAAAACTTAATGACATATTTTTTCATAGAAATAGATTAGGTTTTTTATCTGATGAAAATGTAATTATGTCTAGAGCAGGAGAGTTTTTTTCATTCTTTCCTGAAACAATAACACAAGTATTAGATACAAGCCCTATTGATGTAGCAAGTACACATACAAAGGTTTCTATCTTACGTCATGCAATATCGTTTGATGAACAGTTACTATTATTATCTGACCAAACACAATTTATATTGTCAGGCGGTGCAACACTAACTTCTAAAAATATATCAATAAATGTTACAACAGAATTTGAAGCGGACAAAGATGTTAAACCAGTCGGAGCAGGCTCTAATGTCTTCTTTGCGTTTAACAAAGGTAATTTTCAGGGATTTAGAGAATTTTTCGTTACGTCTGATACAGATACAAAACAAGCTGACGATATTACTGCTAATGTCCCTAAGTTTGTGCCTGCTAACGTCTTTAAAATTAGTAATGCTACTACTGAAAATATTTTAGTAGCTTTATCTTCTGATGAAGTAAATGCTTTGTATGTATATCAATACTATGTAACACAAGGTAAAAGATTACAAAGTGCATGGCATAAATGGACTTATGGTACAACTTCTACAGACACAGTTTTAAATTGTGATTTTATAGAAAACGAATTGTTTTTAATTATACAAAGAACTGATGGTGTTTATTTAGAAAAATTAGATGTATCACCTGCAATCGTTGATACTGGTGAAACTTATTTATCTCACTTAGATAGAAAATTAAATGACACACAAATTACAGAAAGTTACAATTCAGGTACAAATCAAACTACAATAACACTACCGTATCAAATAACAAATACAATGAAAGTTGTAGGTAGAAGTGGTGCAAGTAATAAAGCAGGTCAAGAATTAACGACAGTATCTCAATCAGGTACAAGCATAGTTGTATCAGGAGATATTACTGCACAGAATTATTTTGTAGGACAACAATATGAATTTAAGTTTACGTTCTCACAACAATTTATACAAGTAGCAGATACACAAGGTTCTAGAATTTCTGTTAAAGAAGGTAGACTACAAATAAGAAACTGGGCGGTATCTTTTAATGATACAGGCTTTTTTACAACAGAAGTTATTCCTGTAGGCAGAGATACGTCTACTACAACATTTACAGGAACAATAACTGGTAGTGGATTACTAGGTACAGTAAATTTAGAAGATGGTGATTATAGTTTTGCTGTGCAATCTGAAAACGATAAATTAACAGTTACAATTAAAAACGATAGTCATTTACCTTCTAACTTTATCAATGCAAGTTGGCAGGGTTACTATGTTACTGCGTCATCAAGAGTTTAATGGATTTAGACAATCAATATATGAAGATTGTATATATTTAGCACCTATACTTAGATTTGCAGATAAAAGAGAAATTTTAGATGGTACAGGTATGCCACCATATAATGCTCTTGTAAAAGGTTATGTATCTTCTGAAGTTTGTTTTACTATTGTAGATAAAGAAAACACACCAGTAGGTATGTTTGGTGTAAGTGAGAATGGTGCTATTTGGTTACTAGCTTCTGATGACATACAAAAAATACGCTTCTCTTTTTTAAGAGAGAGTAGAAAAGTTGTTGAATTACTAAATCAAAAATATCGAACACTTTGGAACTACGTTGATTGTAGAAATGAATTACATTTACGTTGGTTAAAATGGTGTGGTTTTAAATTTATTAGACAACTTAAATATGGAGTAAACCAAAAACCTTTTTATGAATTTATAAGAATATGTGCAACCCAACAACAGCAGTAATAGCGATTAGTGCCGCTAGTGCAGGTCTACAATTCCAACAAGCAAAACAACAACAAAAAAATGCTTACGCACAACAAAAAAGACAAAATGAGATTGCAAGAAAAAATGCAATTCAAAGATATGCTTCTGAACAATTAAGAATTAGACAAGAAGTAGAAAAATCAAAAGACAAAGGTTTTCAAGCTACATTAAAATCTAGAAAAGCTAGAGCAGAATTTTTAGCAGGAGCAGGAGACGCAGGTATAGCTATATCAGGTTCTACAGAAGCGTTACTAGCAGATTATTACAGAGTTGAAGGTAATTATAAATCATCACTAGCTAAGAACTTAGATATTAACATAGGCCAATATGAAAGAAATTTAGAAGCTATTCAGTTTGGTCAAGAAAGTCAGTCTACTTATGTTCAACCACCTAATCCTGAACTTTTATTTGTTTCCTCAGCATTAAATGTAGCTAATACTTATTATAGTGTAGAAGCACAAAAAGCTAATAGAGGTTTAATGACTAATCAACAAAAACGTAATTATCCAACGCCTAATGAAGGCGCAGACGACTAATGGCAGAAAGAAGAACACCAAATTTGAATTTATCTCCTGAATTAACAGAAGTTAGGTCAAGAGATTTCAATTTATTTTATAAACCTGAGCCTATACCACAAGATAAAAGTGTTGATGTATTTACAAAATCATTAGATGCTTTTGTTAGAGGTGCAGGTACAGATTTAGTTATACAAGCTGAAGAAAAACAAAAGAAAACAAACGAAGCAGAAGCGATTAAAGCCTATAATGAAAATAGAGCTAAGTTTGGTAAAGCAGTAAATAAAGGAGAGATACCTAAAGAAGCGTCACCTTATTTTATCGAAAAATATAAAGAATTAGAATTAAATACAAAAGCAAATCAATTTAAACAAAAAATATATTCTGAATACGCAAGAAAAAATGTTTTAGAAAATCCTGACCCAAATGCTTTTGATAAATTTTATGATGGTGAATTAAGAAAATTTGTAGAAGCAAAAAATTTAAGTGCTTATGATGCCATACAACTTGAAAAAGGCTTTTTTTCTAAAACATCAGGAACTAGAAACTCTTTACTACAAAACCATGTATCTTCTCAAATGTCTAAAATTGGTGAAGAATATAAAATTAAATTTAAAGAAAACATTCAAACATTTTTTACACCTGAGAGCAGTATTGAAGAAATAGGTGCAAACATATCAGGTTTTGTTCAAGACGCTGTTAAAAATAATTTAAGTAAAACAACTGCAAGAACTTATTTATTAGAAGCATTAATGGATTATGCAAGTAATACAGGTAATACAGATTTTGCACAAAAGATTTTAAGAGAGTTACCTAAAAATATTAAATTAGGAACTGATGTAATTTTTAATGTTAAAGCATTAGAAGATGATTTTAATGCAATTAAAGAAAAGATTGATGAAAGAGTTGATAAGAAAGCGTATGATGCAAATAGAAAACTTAAAATTAAAAATGAAACAGAAACTCTAGAAGCACAAAATTTTGTAGAAAAGTTTGATACTTTGTCAGAAGCAATAGAAAGTGATGAGTACAAAGGTTTTTCTAAATTTAAAAAGAAAAAAGTAGAACTAGCATTTAAATCAATAGAACAAGGATTTGGTTCTAGCACAAGTCCTACAATAGATACAGATGTAGACAAATTTATTATTGATGGCGATATAGAGGGTGCAATGGATTATTTAAATGCCAATAGCTACAGAATGACTGCGAGTTATTTTGAAAAGAAAAAAGAAGAAATTAATGAATTTAGAATAACTAAAAAAGATGGATTACTAGCAGATGATGATTATGAGTTTAGAAGAAATAAATTACAAGAACTTATAGACCAAGCTAGTAAATCAAGAATTACAATTACTGACCCCTACATTGCACAAAAATATGAAAAGCGTATGAGAAAGTGGTTATCTAATAATCCAAAAGGCAATTTTACAAACCAAGACGAAAGATTACAAGCATTTAATAAATTTAGTCAAGAATACTTTGAATTACAAAGAGATAAAATTATTGGTGACCAAACAGTATCACTAGCAGGTGAAAGCGGTGTTGAGGGAGAAGTTACATTAGATACGTCTTCTGAAAAAGCAGACATAAATAAATTAACAAGTCCTAATGAAACAACACCAAGAAAAAGAACTAGAAAACAAATTAGAGACAGTAAGCCTACAGACAAAGAATTAGAAATAGATTTAGATAATGTAGTTATCATTCCATCTAATCTTAAAGGTAGAGCAAGAGGTGATTTTATAAGAAAAAATCCTGACGCTTTATCACAAGAAGAATTTGACAGGATTGCAAAAAAACAAAAAGATAATACACAACAACTCGTAGCACAGGCAGGTAGTAATTAATGGCAATAATAGAAAAAGTAGCACCTAACGGTAAAATTATTGAGTTTGATACAGAACAATTTAGTAATGAACAAATAGAGCAATACTTAAATTTACCTGAATATCAACAACAAGATAAACAACAAAAACCAATAGCTAAGAAAAGAAATATTATACAAGATATTGGCTATAGTGCAGTTGATGGAGTAAGAGATGGCGTTCAAGCTACCATAGGTCTAGTAGATGAATTAGGTGACACTTTAGGAGAAAAGCTAAACATAGGACAGTTTCAGTTTGGAGAAGATGCCAAAAATGGTTTCTTTGGCTATAAAAAGTTTGATGAACTTACTGAACAAGAAAAGATTGAAAGAGAAAAAGATTTTATTGAGTTACCTGACTTTGAAGATGACCCACAAACTTTAGCAGGTGGATTAACAAAAGGTGTAACACAGTTCTTAACTGGTTGGTTTACTGGTGGTAGATTATTAAAAGGTGTTAAGTATGTATCTAAACTAGGTTCATTAGGTCAAAATGTTGCAAGAGGTGCAGTCGCAGACTTCCAAGCGTTTGATGAACAAACAGGTAGATTAGCAGATGTTATTAATGATAAAGCACCTGCATTATCTAATCCATTATTTGATTATTTAGGTTCTAATCCTGATGACAGCTTCTTTGAAGCTAGATTTAAAAATGCCTTAGAGGGTTCTTTATTAGGTGCAGGTGTTGATACAACATTTAGAGCATTTAGATATTGGAAGAACAAAAGAGCAGAAATAGATAAGAAACCTTACAACAAGAAACAATTAGAAGAAGACGAAAAATTTTTACGTGAAGTTGAGGAAGATAAAGTTATTGTAAACAAATATGTTCCTAAAAATGAAAAGTTAATTAAAGAAGTAGAAAAGAATTTAGAAGCAACATTATCAGATAAAGTATTCAGAAGTTTCCAAGAAGCACAAAAAACTTCACCTAATAGAAAAGTATTTACACAGAAACTTTTAGATTTAGATTTAAGTTTAGATTTCAATGTAAGAGAGTTCAAGCAACTAGATAAAGGTGGATTATTAACAATTAGAGCCTTTGAAAAAGCTACAGAAAAAGTAATTAAAGAAAGTAACATTGTATTTGATGATGAAGTTATAGAAAGAACTGCAAGAAAACTTTATGAAAACAATGCAGGTAAACTTGAAATAGATGTTCAAGATTTACAAGTAATGGTTCGTAAAGCTCCTGCAATGATTATGGCTATGAACAATTATAATCAGACAGTAGCAAATGCAATAAAGAGATTAGCTAAATTATCTAAAGTAGACCCTGAAGCAAAAACTTTATTAACTGAAGTTTTTATTCCAAGAGCCTACGGAATGATAAAACATAAAAAAGCAATATCAAAAAGTATTGCTAACTCATTAAGAGTATCAGGAAAAAGTAGTGATGGTTTATTTAGAGATTTAGAAGACGTATTAAAAGACAAAGAAGAACTTGGTGGTGACTTAGATGAAGTTATCAGAAGACTAGGTTTAATAGGTGATGGTGATATTACAAAAGTATTTAAGTATGCTTCTGATAATAAAACTTGGGATATATTAAATGAAGTATGGATTAATGCACTTCTATCTAATCCTAAGACACACATTATCAATACTACATCTAACTTAATGAATATGTTTGTTAGACCATTAGAAAAAACTATTGGTAGCAGATTAGGTTTTGCAGTAGTTGATGGTGCAAGTAGAGTTAAGAGATTAAAGAATGAGGGTTCAAGAGCATTGTCTACTTATTCAGCAATGCGAAGATATTTAGGCGACAGTTTAAAATATGCTAAGATTGCAATGAATAGAGAAGATACTATTCTTACTTCTCGTTCAAAATTAGAAACACCTAAAAAAGCTATACAGAAAACTAAACAAGTAAGAGTAAGAGATGAGAACGGTAATCTTGTTGAAAGAACTGTAGAAGATTATGACACTTTATCAGGTAAATTAATTAATTACGGTGGTAAGTTTGTAAGAATACCCTCTAGATTTTTAAATGCAGAAGATGAATTTTTTAAACAAGTAATCTACAGAGCCGAATTAGAAAAAGCAGTTATTGATGATGCTGTTGCAAAAGGTTTAAGTAAAGATAAAATTGTAGCTTCAGACATAGCCAGTCGAAGAAAAATTTCAGAATTTGAAGAATTTGTAACTAGAAACTTTGAAGAAGGTTTTGATGAATATGGAAAAGCTACAAGAAAAGATATTTTAAGAAAAGCTGAAGAAGGAACTTATACAAATGAAGTTCAAGGTATATTTAAAAGGATATCTGATACAACAAATCAATATCCAATATTAAAACAAATACTTCCGTTTACTAGAACACCAGTAAACCTAATGTTAAATGTTGTAGATAGAACACCATTAGGATTTGTAAGAAGAAAATATAGAGATGACTTCATGGGTAGAAATGGAGTTGAACGTATGGCACAAGCTAGAGGACAACAAGCTACTGGTTTTGCTTTGATGTTATATGCTTCTTATCTTTACAGAGACGGTATTATTACAGGTTCACAAGGTCAAGTAAGTGGTGAAGATTTAGTTAAAGGAAGACAACTAAAAGATTTAAGAAAAGCATCAGGCAGACAAGCATATTCATTCAGATACTTTGATGAAGATGAAGGTAAATTTAAATATATTCAGTTTGGAAGATTTGACCCATTCGGTGCTTTCTTTGGCTTAGTTGCTGATTACCATACTTTTTATGACAAAATGACTGATGAAGAAATTCAAAGAGCAGGTGGTGATTTACTTATTATGCTAGATAGAATGGGTGGTGATGCTTCAGATTATTTAGGTGCAGGAACAAAATTTAAAAATGCTTTAAGTGCAGGTGGAGCTTCAGTAACTAGAAATATCTTTAGTAAAACTTATTTAAAAGGTTTAGCTGACTTTATGGAAGCACTAACAAGTGACAATGAAAATAAATGGAGCAGATATACTCAATCTAAACTAGGTTCATTTATTCCAAATGTTTATACAAAATTAATCAATGACCCATTTTACAGAGATGTAAAAGGAATTGTTGATGAAGCTAAAAGAAGAAGTGGGGTCGGAGAAGATGTTGAAGTTAAATATGACTTTAGAGGTAATCCATTAGAAGTAGGTGGTAGTTCAGGCCAAAGACTTATTAATGGTTTGTTAAATCCTTTTCAGACATCTACACAAAAAGAAGACCCAGTTGTTGATGAGATATTTAGGTTAGGTATTAATATGCCTAACATTAATAGAACATTAAATGGTGATATTGATTTAACTTTATTTAAAAATAATAAAGGTCAATCAGCTTACAATAGACAACAAGAAATTTTAAGAAAAGTTAGAATAGGTGGTAAATCTTTAGACCAAAAATTAAGAGAAACTATTAACTCTAACGTATACAAAAGATTAAGTAACCCATTAGAAGTTGATGAAAACAATAGAAATGATGGTGAAAAAGTTAAATTATTAAAATCAATAATTAAAGATTATCATACGGTAGCAGAAGAATTTTTAATTAAAGAAGCAAGTAAATTTATTAGTACAAAAGATGATACTGGTAGATATACATTATTAACATCAATTAAATCAGTCAATAGTAATGCCGAGAAGTTAAAAATGGGTATTACAATAAAACCGTCTGACTTAGAAACATTATATCAATTTAGTAAATAAATATGCCAACATACTATGCACAAGTCTCCTATACAGGAGATGGTAGTACTACACAGTACTCAATAACTTTTCCTTTTATAGATAGCACACACGTAAAAGCATTTATAAACGGAGTAGAAACATCAGCTTTTACAATATCGTCTTCAACATTAACTTTTACTTCCGCACCTGCAAATTCAGCTACGGTTAGAATAGAAAGACAAACACCGATTACAGGTAGATTAGTAGATTTTACAGATGGTTCAGTACTTACAGAAAGTGATTTAGATAAGTCAGCAGACCAAAACTTTTTCGTAGCACAAGAGATTACAGATGACAGTCAGTCTTCTATGAAGATTGGTACTGATGATAAATTTGATGGTCAAAGTAAAGTAATTAAAGACGTAGCAAATCCTGTAAATAATAATGATGCAGTAAATAAAACTTATTTAGAAAACACTTGGTTATCTTCAGCTAACAAAACAGCTTTAACTACAGTAAATGCAAATATTTCAGCTATTAATACAGTTAATAGTAATTCAACTAATATTAATGCAGTAAATTCTAACGCTACAAATATTAATACTGTTGCAACTAACATTGCTTCAGTAAACACAGTAGCTACAGATATTACTAAAGTTATCGCAGTAGCTAATGATTTAGCAGAAGCAGTATCAGAAGTTGAGACTGTTGCTAATGATTTAAATGAAAGCACATCAGAGATTGATACAGTTGCAAATGCTATAACTAATGTAGATTTAGTTGGTAATAATATTACTAATGTAAATACAGTAGCAGGAATATCAGCAAACATAACAACAGTTGCAGGTATATCTAGCAATGTAACGACAGTTGCAGGTATGAACTCTTCTATAACTTCAGTAAATTCAAATTCAACAAACATAAATGCAGTCGCAGGTGCTATTACAAATATTAACTCAGTTGCAGGTGGATTAACTAATATTAATACAGTTGCTACTAATTTATCAGGAGTAAATAGTTTTGCAGAAAGATACAGAGTACAAGCAGGAGTTCCCTCTAGTTCCAATGATTTGGGCGATTTGGTTTTTGATACGACAGCAGGAAAATTAAAAATTTTTGATGGAAATTCGTATGCACTTGCAGGTTCAAGTGTAAATGGAACATCACAAAGATTTAAATACGTAGCAACATCAGGTCAAACAACCTTTTCAGGTAATGACGCTAACGGTAACTCATTAACTTATGATGTCGCTAGTGGAACAGCTTTTGCAGATATTTATTTAAATGGTGTTAAACTAGACGTAACAGATTTTACAGCAACTACTGGCACATCAATAGTATTAGGTAGTGGAGCATCAACTGGAGATATTTTACAAGTCGTGGCGTATGGTACGTTTACCTTATCTTCATTTAGTGCAAGTAATTTAACTTCAGGCACAATAAATAACGACAGATTACCTTCACCAGTATTAACAGTAAAAGGTGATGGTTCTTCTACAGATGGTGCTATTCAATTAAACTGCTCACAAAATTCACATGGTGTAAAAATTAAATCACCACCACATTCAGCAGGTCAAAGTTATACTTTAACTTTACCACAAAGTATTACTAATGGTTATTATCTTAAAACAGATGGTTCAGGTAACTTATCTTTTGCAGAAGTACCTCAACCAGTAGTACCAACTGTAGCAGATGTTTCTCAAACGATTGCACCTGCAACAGCTACTACGATTAATATTACAGGTACAAATTTTGTATCTATACCAATAGTAGAATTTATTAAAACTGATGGTTCAGTTACACTTGCTAATACAGTTTCGTTTACAAGTTCAACATCACTTTCAGTTAATGTAACTTTAGCATCAGGTAACTATAAAGTAAGAATAGAAAATCCTGACGGTAACGCAGGTATAAGTACAAATAATATTTTAACTGCATCTACAGCACCATCATTTAGTACGTCAGCAGGTTCTCTAGGAACTTTTGCAGGAAACTTTTCAGGTACAGTTGCAACCATTGCAGGTTCATCAGATAGTGCAATTACATTTTCAGAAGTTGGCTCAAATTTAGCAACTGCCAACGTAACTCTTAATTCATCAACTGGTGCATTAGAGACAACAGATTTTGGCGGAAGTAGCACAACCGCAACTTTAACAAATTTTACAATTCGAATTACAGATGCAGAAAATCAAACAACAGATAGAGCTTTTAGCTTTACATCAAGCTATGGAGCAACAGGTGGGGGACAATTTAACTAATGGCTAATACATATTTAACAAGAACACCAAGTGCAGGAAATAGAAAAACTTTTACTATATCTTGTTGGGTAAAAAGAAGTGGTTTAGGTTCACCTCAAAAAGCAATATTTACTGCTGGAGATGATAGTAGTTCACCATTAAACTTTTTTGGTTTTAATACTAATGACCAAATTGCATATTGGGAGTATTCAAATGATACAACAGGTATTTCTGATTTTCTTACTACTAGAAGATTTAGAGATACAAATGCTTGGTATCATATTGTTTTAGCTGTAGATACTACACAAGCAACTGCTTCAAATAGAATTAAACTTTATGTAAATGGTGTACAAGAAACAGATGTTGTTACAGGTGGTAATAATCTATATCCACAAACTCAAAATCAAGACTTAGCTTTTAATGATGCTGATGGTCATTATGTTGGAAGATATGGTTATAGTAGTGATAGTTACTTTGATGGTTTAATGTCACATTTTCATTTTATAGATGGTACAGCTTATGATGCTTCTACTTTTGGTTCTACAGATAGTACAACTGGTGAATGGAAAATAAATACATCACCAAGTATTACAATGGGTACAAATGGTTTTACAATTTTAAAAGATGGAAACACAATTACAGACCAATCATCTAACTCTAACGATTTTACATTAGGTGGTGGTACACTAACTAAAACTGAAGATTGTCCCAGCAATGTTTTTGCTACTTTAAATCCACTTCAAACAAATTTAACAACATTACACAATGGTAACTGTTCAGCAGGAACAACATCTAGTTATCAATGGGGTATGTCAACTTTAGCAGTTAATAGTGGTAAATGGTATGTAGAAATGAAAGTTACTCATGGTTGTATGGTTATGGGTATTCAAGATATAGGTAAAGCAAATGATAGATTAATTGTTAATGGCACTTTTTGGACTAGTGGTAGTCAATCATATCATTTAGATGGTTTTAGTAAATTTACTCATGACAGTTATGGTGATATTTCAAGTGATGCCTCTGCTTATCCTAGTTATGGTAGTGGAGATATTGTTATGATGGCACTTGATTTAGATAATAATAAATTAGCTTATGGTAAAAATGGCACTTGGTACAACAGCACAAATCCAAGTTCAGGCACAACTAACATGGTTTCAATAGATGCACCATCTTCAAATGAAAATGGAAACTATGGTATAGTTTTTGGTGATACTTGTGGTGCTAGTGATGGTGATTTTGAAATTAATTTCGGCAACGGCTACTTCGGAACAACAGCAATATCTTCTGAAGGAACTAACGCATCAGGTATCGGTAAATTTGAGTATGATGTACCAGCAGGTTACACAGCTCTATCAACTAAAGGATTAAACTTATAATGGCTTATACAACTATCAATAAATCTTCAGACCACTTTAATACTGTACAATGGACTGGTAATGCTTCAACAAATGCAATCACAGGAGTTGGTTTTAGACCTGATTGGATATGGGGAAAAAGCCATACATCAGGATATTCACATCAACTGTATGATGTTGTTAGAGGTGCTACTTATTCTTTAAAAACTAATGGTACTACTGCACAAGAAACTTTATCTACTGGTTTAACATCTTTTGATAGTGATGGTTTTACTTTAGGAAGTAATACTAATATTAATGCAAGTGGTCATACAGTTACAGGTTGGAACTGGAAGGCAGGAAATGCACAAGGTTCATCAAACACAGATGGAAGTATTAATACTACTTATACATCAGTTAATACAACAGCAGGTTTTTCTATATCAAATTTTGCAGGAACAGACCAAAGTTCAGGAACGGCAACTATTGGTCATGGACTTGGAGTTGTTCCACAAGTTATAATAGAAAAAAAATATTCAAATACACAAAATTGGAATATGTATCATACTTCATTAGGTAATGGTTCTGCTATGAGATTAAATTTAACTGATGCTAAAGAAACTCAAACTGATTTTTTTGGGGATACAACACCAACAAGTTCATTGGTTACTCTTGGTCCAAATTGTTTAGGAGCAGGAAATCATATACTATACTGCTTTGCAGAAAAAACTGGTTTCAGTAAATTTGGTTCATATACAGGAAATGGAAATGCAAGTAATGCTCCATTTATTTACACAGGATTTAAACCTGCTTTTGTTTTACATAAAAGAACAGATAGTACATCTGATTGGGATTTATTTGATAATAAAAGAGTAGGATATAATGTTGATAATAGAATTTTAGCACCAAATACTAATGCTGCAGAAGTTACAGCAACTAAAATAGATTTATTATCTAATGGTTTTAAATTAAGAACTTCAACTGGTGGTAATTATTCAGGAACATACATCTACATGGCTTTTGCAGAAGCACCATTAGTAGGAAGTAACAACGTGCCATGCACGGCAAGGTGAGGTAAAAAATTATGAGTAAAAATAGGAACATAGCAAATTTAGGAACTGGTTTTGTAAATATATCAGATACAGGAACAGAAGGAACGAAAGTTGCAAGTGGTACTACAGCTCAACGTGGCTCTACAACTGGTCAATTTAGATTTAATTCTACTACTGGAAAATTTGAAGGAAAAACTGCAAGTAATTTTGTTTCTTTAGAAGCTACACCAATAATTTCAAGTGTTGATGATACTGAAGTAGACAGCGCAGGTGGTGGTAATCAAACTTTTGTTATAACAGGTTCAAATTTTAATACTGGAGACGTAGCATCTTTTGTTGGTAATGATGGAACTACGATTACAGCTTCAACAACTACGATTAATTCTTCAACACAAATTACAGCAGTTATACCCAAATCTTCTTTTGTAAATTCTAAAGAACCTTACGATATTAAAGTTACTACAAGTGGTGGTTTATTTGGAGTTTTAGAAAATCAAATTAATGTAGATAATGTTCCAACCTTTTCTACAGCTGCAGGCAATCTTGGTAATATAAGCTCACTTGCAACAGGTAATCACTTTACAATCTCGGCAACAGACCCCGAAGGTACTGCCGTTACTTTTGCTGAAACGGGAGCAACAAATATTACAGGTGCAGGATTATCATTGTCATCAGCAGGAGTAATTTCGGGAGACCCAACAGATGTAGGGTCAGATACAACAGTTTCATTTACTGTTAGAGCAACATCAGATGGTAAAACATCAGATAGAGCCTTTAATATAATTATAAATCCTATTCCTAATGGTTCTTCAAGAACTCTAGCTGTACCAGTTGGAGCAACTGAAAATCCTATTACAAGATTGCTTTCTGTACGAAGTGAAAGTGATGGTTCAGCAACAGAAGGTGTTTATTGGTTTAGCACAACAAATACAGCAGGAACAACTTATGTATTTCCAACAGTTATAAGAAACTTTAACTCAACAACTTGGTTAATGCTTACTAAGAATTATAGACAACATGCTTATAAAACTGCAAATAGCGATAGCAATACAAGTGGTGGTAATTCTTCAGCTAACAATTCAGCACACGAATTATCTTATGGTTTGATTGCTAGTGACGGGTCAGCTTTAGTCACTAATGCAAATATTTTAGGAAGTGCTGCAAATACAGTTGGAACATCAAGCACACTTGGTACTTATCATTGTGCAGTTGCAATTAAATCGTTTGGAGATAATGTTTTTACGCAAACAGCATTTCATGGCAGAGATGGAAATACAAGATATTTAACAAGAAGTGATTTAACAGATAAAATTCATAGAGGTCAAAATCCTGCAACTGGTCAATACGAAGATAACACTTGGTACACTCCATCATCAGGAGGTGATTATATATATTTCAATACTAGAATGACTGCGAATGATAATGACACAATGAGATTAGGTTTAACACCATACAATAATGTTCAACACGATAGACATAATTCACCTGCTGAACACACAGGAACAACTTTTTTTCAAGACGGTAACGATAGTTATACCACAGCGAATAATGATAATATGTTGAATGGTACAAGTGGTTACTCTACTGACCCTGCCGATAGTGGTTATGGTCGTATTTCAATTTGGGTTAAATAATGCAAGTGCTGCTCACTATGATATTGTGTTCAAGCATTCATGGGGGTTGCTTAGATCCTTTTCCTTTATCAAGACACGATAGTTATTACGATTGTTTAATATCGGGATATGAAGAAGCAATAGATAAAACAAAAGAAATAGGCAGATCTGAAATTAACAAAAACGAAATCGTTGTTAAGTTTAACTGTACTTATGTGAAAGGTACCAATGCCTAGAAAAAAGAAATCAACAACGTCAAACGAAAACGCTATTAGAATATCTTATCACGAAAAAGTCTGTGCTGAGCGAATGAAAACTTTGTTTAAAAGTATAGATGAAATGCGAAAAGATATTCGATCTCTTAAAGAGGATATGGCGAGAGGTAAGGGAGCCGCAGCTATAATAATATTAGTTGGAGGTTTACTTGGCTCAATCGTCTACTATTTTACGAAATAGAAACACAGCTGCTAAAGGTTTAGAAACTGAATTGTTAGCAGCAGCTCACTTCGTCAAAGATCCAAACAAAATAGTATTCACACCTATTGGTGGTAGGGGACCCATAGATCTATTGGTTTTAGATTTGGTTACAGGGGAGTATCAAGCTTATGATGTTAAGACAAGAAACTTCAGATCCAACGGATCAAAGATTAACAGAAGTCGAACAGCTGAGCAAAGAAAACTCGGTGTTAAAATTTTTAATTTTGACCCACAACAAACTAGAGGAACTATGGCAGACTACACAGAACTTAAAAATAAAATTAAAAAACACGAAGGTTACCGAGACCATATTTATCTTGATAGCTTATCCATTCCAACTTTCGGCTATGGTCATATGGTTTTACCTACCGATGATCTTGTTGAAGGTGAGCATTATCCTATTGAAGTTGCTGAGGAATACTTTGACAAAGATTTTAATATTGCTGTCAAAGGCGCTGAAGAACTTATCGGAGAAATATCTTTAAACTTTATACAGAAGTGCTGCATCATTCAGATGGTGTATCAACTTGGTAAACCTAGAACTTCTAAATTTAAAAAGATGTGGCAAGCTTTAAAAGATGGAGACATCCAGGAAGCTTCAGCTCAGATCTTAGATAGTTTATGGAATAAGCAAACACCTGGTCGATGTGCTGAGGTAGCAGCAGAAATGGCGAGTAGTAATATATGATATGGGGATTATTAAGTAAGACAGTTATAAGTCATACAACAAAAGCTTTATCAGCTCATTTACAAAAAAGAGAAAACAGACAGGTAGCTGAGATTGAAGAAAGTAAAGTTGTAAGAAAAGCACAGATCCAGCATTCGGGATATAAAGATGATTTAATTTTAATTTACTTTTTGGCTATCTTTGCTTTACCTTTATTTGGTGAGACAGAAAGATTTTTAAACTGGGCTAAAGTATTAGCAGCTCTCCCGTCTGAAATATTTTATATATTTGGAGCAATCGTTGCAGCTAGCTTTGGTATAAAAATTTCCAATATCTTTAAGAAGTAATGGCACGTGTAAAGTTTGATGTAAATAAACTTCCGCATGAACGGATCCCAAAAAGAACTAGCATAACAACGCGAAAGAAACCTAAATTTTCTAGTATGAATAAACATAAGAAAAGAACTTGGAAGAAAAGAAATAGAGGTGGCAGATGAAGTCACTCAAACTCTCGGAGAATACAGGGATCCAGCTCCCTGCCAAGAACCTTTTAGCCATCGTGGCTGGAGCCATTATTGCTACCATGAGTTTTTTTCAATTAGAAAGTCGTATTGGATCTTTAGAAACATCAAGAGAATTATTCAATGCAGATCTCTTAAAAAAATCTGAGCAGAAACCTACAGACCAAGAACAATTCCTAATCTTGGAACATCTTGCGGAGCAGGTTGAGAATATACAAAAAGAAATGGAGACGATGAGAAACAATAACGTCAACATTAACTACGCTATGAAAGACATAGAAAAAATTAAAAATACTTTAGAAGATATTAAAGACAAAGTAAGAGCCAACGGGGGACATTAATGGTTGAGAGTGTGGTCGCATTATTATTAATGGTTAATACAGAAATAAAAGAAGCACGTATACAAAAGTCGATTAGCGAATGCTTAGCTAGGAAGCGCGTAGCTATGAGACAAGCAACTAATAACGTAAGCTATCAATGTATTACTTCAAAAGCTGAATTAGAAAAAAATATTGATGGATCGATTTCTATAAAAAAATTAATTGTAGATTAGTGAAGAAAAAGCTTTGGAAGAAACCTAAACAAATTGTTATGGATATTGGCAAGTGTATGTATTGCCAGGAGAATATGATTAATACTGAAAGCTTTGTGGTCTTTGCTACAAAAGAAAAAGCACACTATCAATGCATGAAAAAGAACGATGAGCTGGTGACAAAATGAATGTTTCAAATAAGAAACATCGCATAAAATAAGGCTTAATTAATATGCATATTTGCTTATTATTTTTTTTCTATTTAGGTTAGAAGTGTTATATATCAATAGTTATTAGTCGTTTGGTTTACAGGTTCAAATCCTGCCGCCCCGACCAATTATCGTTGATAATAAATAGTTTTTTTTACTTGGTGATTTTTTTGGTGATTATTTGCGGGGCATGTAGCCCCGCTTTTTTTTTGTCTATACTACAGATCTAGCACCAGCTTGATACATATGCTCAGCTTCAGCCATTGCCTGTTTATCTTGAGGAGTTAGAAAAGCTTTTTGATAATTCATTTCTAGCTCTAATACAGGCAGGATCTTTTCATACTTAGCTGCCATAGATCTATGCCTTTGCATAACAAGATCTATAGACTTAAACTTATGCAGCACCTTTGCTTTAACTTTAGGAGAATGTATTTTATTAATCTCCTCATATGGGTTGCCATTAGTTATAACATCGAAGTCATAACCAAAAGCTCTACAAATCATTAGTAGTTTCTCAGCAGGTATACCATTTAATCCGCTTTCATTTTTTTGTATCTGTTGGAAAGAAACAGAAATAACATTGCCAACTCTAGTCTGAGTTTCCTCTATTTGCATTCTCTGTATTAGCAACATCTTTGCTAATCTTCCTCTCTCATCAAATATATCTACTGTGATTTTTTGTTGTGGTAGCGCCATAAATTACTCCGTAAGGTTTAAGTTATTTAATAGCTTTTGATTTTCTTTTTGATTATCCAGGTTACCTTCATAGTGTTTGTTAAATGTATTCAAGTTACCCCAACCAAACCTAGTTGTGAAACCTTTGTCTGAATACATTTTACTATTTCTTATGAGTGTACTACTGAATTTTCTAAATGGTTTTAATCCGCCAACCCAGTTAACGCCAGCTCTCTTAGCTGCATCCTGGACTATTCTTTTGGATACCTTTAATGAATAATTAAAAACTCTCCCACCTTTTTTGTAGATGAATGCTGTATCTAGCAGCGCAAGTAATTTATCTGAACAATCTATAACTCTCCTGCTGCCGCTATTTTTTAAAAAGTCTTTTCTCAATCTATTTTTATAATCAATACTATCTCTGATAAATATTTTTTTATTTTTGAAATCTATATTTTCCCATGTCAAACCTAAGATCTCATTGGGTCTAGCTCCTGTTTCAGCTGCTGTATATAACAAAGCTTTATAAGGTAGGTTATGTGTAAGCTTAATCATTGCTGATACCTGGTCTTTGAATGGAACGAACTGATCCCCGGGAAACCTTTGCAAAGCATTTCTAGAAAATTTAAATGTTAAGATCCTCAGATCACAGTTAATATTTTTTTCATCACAATATCTAACAAACCTTTTGAACAATCCAACAATCTCAATAACAGATTTTTTAGATAACAAATCACCTTTGCAATTTTTTGCTTTAGTAATCATGGGTATAAATGTTTCTTTAAATGTACCTAAGCTAAGATCTGAGATCTTTTCTATACCTTGGTTAACGAAGTAGGGTTGAATAAAATTATCTATAAAACCTAAATAATTTTTATTAGTTTTTTTAATATTAAGTCTGTCTTTTTGTATGTAATTTTTAAACTGCTGCAGCTCTACCATAGCTTTAGTCTCATCAGCATTAAGTAAAGCTTGTTTAACTTCGGGTGTATCAGCTGTAGCTGTAAGTATAAATCTATTTGCTTTTCTTTTTTCGTTTAGCTCGTAAGTCTTAACTTGTTTTTTCTTACCATTAACTATTGTGTAAATACTAATTTTATTATTTTTTTCTGTTTTATAAAGCACACCAAATCAATATTAAATCTATGCGTGTTTGTCAACATGTCATTGACAGATATACAAATTATAATAGAGCGTAAAAGGGAGCGTCTACAGTTAAGTAGTTTAGAAGGGTTCTAATGTAACTTAGCTTATACTGATAGTTGGCTAAGCTTGTCTTGTAATCCTATCTCCTCAATCAGCCTATCGTGAGCAGACTTACTTAGAGCTGCTGTAGCTGGGGGATAGAAACCACCATTTTTATTCTTAAGTCGAGTTATCTTTTGCAGGATGTGTTTTCTTCTTTTCTGTACTTCCACCATCTTTGCTTTCGTTTTCTCGTACTCGGTCTCTGACGTTATTTGTATCGACATTTGTCTTTACCTCCTTCACACGTTTAAATTCGAAGCCAATGCTTTTAGGATCAACTTCATAAGTAGCGGTAGCACCTGGGAGACCAGCTTTAGCTGCCGCATTTAGATCAGTAAAAGTTTCTTTAGCTGTAAAGCTACAGTTACCGCTCCAAAATTTTTCAAACTTCGTCATAATCTCTTTCCAATATCATTTCTAAATATTGTATAGCTTTCTTAACGGATTGTTTTCCTTTAAGCTTAGCTGCGTTTAATTGTTTAAATGAAAGTTTTGTGTGTTTCCAATAATCGTGTCTAGATGTGTATTTTATAACATTTCCTTCGGGAAATAAAAGACAATTCTGAATGCTGTACTCTGCTGGCTGGATCTTTAATCTAGAGTAATGGGACCCGCCAACCTGGTATTTTAAGCTGTTAAACATATCTTTATCTGTCGCCATTGATACTTAAACTCCTGTTCTTACCTTTTAATCTGATGATATAACCTCTTTCAATTAGCTGATTGACTAAGTTATATATGCTGTTCTTTGATGCTAAACCTACCGCCTTCCTAATTTCATCATAAGAAGGCGATAGTTTATTTTTTTTGAGATAAGACTTAATAAAACTAAAACACTTTAATTGTTTTTTAGTTAAGCCGTATCTCGTAGTCATTATATGTTAGCTCCAAATCCAAAAGCTGTAGCATCTGCTGGTTCAGCTTTCTTTTTGCTTACTGACTTTTTAATGGTAATTTTCACAGATCCGTCTTTTTGTACGTATCCGCTTGGTTCCATCCATACACCATTTATCGCAAAGTTTTTACGATATGGCTTACCGCTTTTCTCATTGATCTTTTCACTATCAACTGAAACAAAGTCGGGTATCTTTTCCTTACCAGTTATGACATTTCCGCTAGCATCAAACTTATCTTTGTTTCTTGTAACAGAAAAAGTCGCAACCCAGTTTGGATCTTTAATTTGAGACATTGTTTGCTCCTCCATTAAATTGAGACATTTTACTTGATATGATGCTGTCTAGTTTTTTAAATTTAGCAGCATCGCTATTTTGTAGATCTTTAAGATAATCCTTATGATCTGACAAAATTTCTCTAAGCTTACCTATATGCGTAGCTTTATTAATCTGTACTTCAATGACGCTTGCGTGGTTTAGATCTATACCTTGTTGCTCATTGTTTTTAAAATCTTCCTGGATCTCTGCTGTTGAATAGAATGTTCCGTGTAAACCTAAAGCTTTTAAAACTGCTCGGTCTACAGCTCTCATTTCCGCTACGTTAACAGGATAAAAAAAATCGTTATTATCGGGAGATACTTCGCCAAAGCTATAATATTTTTTACCTCTAAATGAAGCTCCAGCTTTAACTACTGCACATTTATTTTTTAAATCACAATGTACTAAAGCTATATCTGTTTCTATACCAAAGTCTTTTGCTAAGTTTTCTACTTCTTGATGAATAATTTTATACTTACCATCTTTCCAGGTAATAATTTTTCCCTTCTCTTTTAGCTGTATTAATTTTTTTTCAAGTGCTGGAAATTGTAAGACGTTAGACATGCTTCACCTCCTGGGGTAAATGGGAAAAAGAAGATAAAGTTAGGTAGCTATTTTTAACGCTAACTTCACCAAAACCATCTACCCCATGTATTACAGAGCCAACCTTTTGAGGGAGGTTAATTTTTGGTGCATACTTATGTAAGCCTAGTATCATTATGCATAGGGAAAAAATGACAAGTAGCTCAATAAGCTTGCCTTTTCTCTGTAATTTTTTTTGTGCAAATCTTTCTTTTAAAAGAATTTTTTGCATATTAATTTCGTTTAACTTTTCAGCCATAGATCCTCCGCTATTTCTTTGTGGTTACCTTCTAAATAATTCCAAGCAAACATATGATTAAACTGTGGTTCAACATCCATAAAAAATGTTTTCTTACCTCCATGCCTAGCCATTAGCCTTTCTCTCCTTCTTGCTATTACTGTCATTTGCTTAAGAATTTTCTCTCTTACTTTTGATGATAAAGCAGGGTGGGTGTCGTCAAATATTTTATAACTATCTTCATTCACTACACATAAAATAGGTTTCTTACCTGTAGCCATTGCATAAAATTGAGTTTGTAAAACATGCGCTGCATCGGGTTGGTCTTTTAATTTAACATAGTTAAAAGCAGGAGATCCATCAGCTCTAACTGTTCTGCCTTTTCTTCTCCATTTGGTTTTAAGCTCGATGAAGTGGGTACTATTTTCGAAGTCGGGTCTCCCGATGCATGGTAAAATACATCCTGGTAAATTTATAAAAACATTTCTTTCACTTTCAACTTCACCTTTTAAATTTATTTCAGCAAAAGCTTTTACTGCTGTATGAAAAACACCTGGTAATCTTTCTAAGTTATCTTTAAATTGATATTTTTCTGTATCGTGGTTAGTAAATTTTTTATTATAATAATCTAAGGTAACATCGAAAGCTCTGTTCGGTGCTTGTTTACCTTCTATTTTTTTAACTTTAACTTTATTAAAATTGTCTGCTGCATCTTTTTTCCAAATATAATCTGAGTAAATAACTTGTATGCCTTCTGCTATGGCTGTGCCAGCATCAGCTCTAGATCCAAAATAAATTTTTCTTCTTTGTTTTTGAGTAAGAAATAAATATTCATAACACCATTTGCCATCTATGTTGTTCAGCTGGGACGGTGAGTGGTGATTTAACTCG
>VMHT01012798.1_pt1 | contig 59296 bp, 44 predicted proteins | sample 4693611 | NCBI WGS metagenome assembly VMHT01 (sample SAMN12280063, study PRJNA550983) | marine metagenome | isolation source: seawater sampled from same location over 5 years 0.02-0.2 micron viral filtrate | place: USA: collected off the coast of southern California halfway between the port... ...
CTTGATGGACAGGAAGGATCTTATTATACTGGTTATACAGATACCGCAATTGCTAACCTTATTGATTCATCACCTGGTACTCTTAATACTCTTAATGAGTTAGCAGCGGCTCTTGGTGATGATGCAAGTTTCTCTACAACAGTAACTAATAGTATCGCTACTAAGTTACCAAAATCTGGTGGACAGATGACAGGGAACATAACGTTCTCTGGGTCCCAAACAGTAGATGGTAGAGATCTTTCTGTTGATGGTTCTAAGCTAGACGGCATTGAGACTGGTGCTACAGCAGACCAAACTGCATCAGAAATCCTTACGGCTATTAAAACAGTTGATGGGTCGGGTTCAGGACTAGATGCTAATCTACTTGATGGGATTAATAGCGGTAGTTTCTTAAGATCTGATGCTGATGACACGGCAACAGGAACCCTTACATTTGATGGTCGAGTAAACATTAGAGGTCACATAGACCTATCTGATGGAGAAAACCTAGACTTTGGAAGTAGTGATGATGTAAGAATAAACTATAATTCCAATAACTGGTTATATTGTGATTTTAGGACTGGTAACGGCATTGCTTTTAGGGATAATGGCGTAGACACAACTATATTAACAGACTCAGGAGTTTTCAGACCACAAGTTAACGGCACAGGGTCTCTTGGTACTAGTAGTATAAAATGGGGTAATGTTCATGCAACTACATTTACTGGAGCTTTGACTGGAAATGCTACTACTTCTACTAGAGCTACAACTGCTAGTAGACTATCTCCACTGTCTGATGGTAGTTCGACAGTTTCAGTTCAAGGCATGTATACCCAGTGGAATCGCGCTTCTGGAACTGGATCATCTTATTTCATCAACCAAAAAGGCACTGGAGGAGGTGGTTGGAGATTTCTATCTACAACTACATCAAATGTGGATACTGCTGTCCTATTAATAGAAGAGGATGGTCGCGTCACAATCCAAGGTTCTGATAAAACTGTTGTTGCAGATACATTTACTGGCACGGCATCTGGAAACCTTCCACTAACTGGGGGAACGTTAACAGGTGATCTCACTACGACTGGTGCGTTAACCATTGATGTTGATAACCAGGCAGCTGGTGCTCTACGTATTAATGCTAACCAAACGAATCCTCAGCAGGATTTCTATTTTGCACAAGAGATTGTATCAACACTATCCGGTGCAACACCTGCCACAACAGCCGATCGTGAACAGGGTGGACTTTGGATTGATGTCAACTCCACTGCTACTGCTGGAGATACTACCCATGAACACCGCGCATACGGAGTGTACGTTGACCTTGATGTCACAGGTGATGCTGATGTTGCTTACGGAATATATGCTGACTCTACTGTCACCCCTACTACGGGAACAGTTTCATTTGTAACTGGAGTTTATGGTCGTGCAGAAGACAACGGAGGTGCTGGTTCTGTAAGTACTGTTATTGGTGTAAGAGGTGAAGCTTCTTCAGATAATTCTACTTCAGACATTAATAATATGTACGGAGGTTACTTTAGATCTACTAATGCTGCAGATACTGGACAGATTGCTGCTACTCATGGATGTTACGGTGAAATAGAAGTAGTAAATAATACTGGAGATAAGTTCGATAAAATGTACGTATTCCGAGCGGAATTTGATGATAATGATACTTCTGACGATAGTACTCCAATAACTGCTACATCTTACTTATATTATGGTAACTATGCCGGAACTAAACCGACAACTGCTTTTGGTGTTCATATAGCTGATGATGTACCAAATTATTTTGGTGGTGACATCGGCATCAGCACGGTTAGTCCTGCATCAAAGCTCCATATATACGGAACACAAAATGCTGGAGGGATTTTAGTAGAAGATAGTAACATCTCCACCCAGGCACCAGCAATCAAAGTCATCGGAAAGAGATCTGACGCAAACATCGGACATAGTTTCTCTGGGAAGTTACTATTAGCAAGGAATTATACAGGTGGTAAGATAACTTCTAATATTACACTAGGCACATTAGGATTCGGAGGGAATCATACTGATGGCACCATGGCCAACATCTTGTATGCCGCTTCGATTCATGGCATTGCAGAAGACAGTTTCGATAGTGCCACTGACATGCCAACGGCGTTAACATTCCATACTGGTGCCATCGGACGAAGTGGAGATACAAATAACGTGACTATTGGTACAGAAAGACTCCGTATAGATTCAAGCGGCAACGTCGGCATCGGGACTAATAATCCAGCCGCAAAACTAGACGTAAATGGAAACATCCATGGTACAAAACTTGCTGTTGGAACAGCATCTAACCCTGGAACTAACGTAGATATTTGTTTAGGTGCTGATAACGATACTGGATTCTCATGCCCTTCTGACGGTAATTTGAAGTTTTGGTGTAACAATTCTGAAGTTGCTTCATGGACAGCTAGTACTCTGACTTTTGCCAAGGACACAGTATTTAATGGTCGTGTCAATATTCGTGGGCACCTAGACTTTGCTGATGAGGAATATGCTTACTTTGGTGACAATGACGATACAAGCATCAGACATAACAGCAACGGTTGGACATACGTTGACTTCAAACAAAATGGCATTGCCTTCCAAGACAATGGTGTAGACACAACTATATTAGAAAACTCAGGGATTTTTAGACCACAAGTTAGTGGCACAGGGTCTATTGGTACTAGTACAAGATACTGGGGCGATTCTTACTTTACTTCAGGAACATTCTCAACTAGTGGCAACCAATTATTGATCCACAATCCAGATGATGAAACTGTTATTCATAGAAATGATGGAGGTATTTACTATATATTGTTGAGTGCTGCAGGAGCAAATCCATCAGGAACATGGTCCACCATGAGACCATTTTTCATTAACCTACAGGATGGTAAGTTAAATTCACAAAACGGTCAAACGTTTAGAGGTGGCACATTAATTGAAGATTCTAATTTAACTGTTGAAGGCAACGTTGGCAACTCTATTACATTAAGCACAAAAGTTGGCAATGGTAATGATTCAACATTTATAATCCAAAAATCCAGGGGTGGATCTGGTGGCCCATCACAAATCACAGCTGGTGATTCTCTGGGTCAAATCTTATGGAAAGGATATGATGCAGATTCGTACAATGGTGCAGCATCTATCACGTGCGTTTCTACTTCTAATACTGGTGATTTTAATGCAAACCTTAACATCGGTGTAGGAGGCACTACATCTACATTCTCATCTAGTGGGCTTGCAGTTGGAGGTAATATATATTTAGCAGATAACGAATATCTCTATTTTGGAACTGATAACGATGTTGAGCTCCACTGTGATGGATCCCATATGTATATGGACCTTAAGAGCGGAATTGGAAACTTCTACATTAGAGACGGTACGACAACGCGATATACGTTTGACGATGACGGTAGTTTCACTGCAACTGGAAACGTTACTGCATATTCTGACATTAAATTAAAAGAGAACATTGAACCTATTGCAAACCCTCTTGATAAGGTCAATCAGATCAATGGCGTAACATTTGACAGAATAGATACTCCAGAACTCGGAAGACAGATGGGAGTTATCGCTCAAGATGTCGAAAAAGTCTGTCCCGAACTTGTTTCTACTAACGACGAAGGAACTAAGTCTGTTGCATATGGAAACATGGTTGGTTTGCTTATAGAAGCAATTAAAGACCAACAAAAACAAATCGACGAACTTAAATCAAAACTGGAGGAGAAGTAATGGCATTACAGTCATCCGGAGCAATCTCTCTAAACGACATCGCTGGGGAATTTGGTGGATCTACTCCCCATAGTTTAAGTGAGTACTACGCTGCCGCTTCTGGTGTACCATCCAGCGGTGCTATAGATTTTGCTGATTTCTATGGCACTGCTTCAGGTCCAGCAACAAATGGACTAATATTTAATCTCGATGCCAGAAATAGTAGCTCCTACACAAGTAATGCTACTACATGGTATGACCTCACAAGTAATAATAGAGATTTTAGTCTTTATGGTTCACCTACTGGTGTCACTAATGCTATTTCATTTAGTGGGTCTAGCCAACATGCCTACATTGCAGATGGAACTTGGATTCCAGAAGGAACATCTGCAAAATCCTTTGAGATGATGATACAAATCGGTAGTCCTAGATGGGGAAGTTATGATTTGTTTGTTTCAAAAACTTCTGCAAATAATCAAAGTTTTAGTTTCGGACTTGATCATACCACAGCTAATCCGAAGCTAGTTTGTGGAACTCAAGGTGGTGGTTCTTTTATAGGCTATTCGAGCGCAATATACACTCTTCCTTCAAGTTTTAATTCTACGACTGCATTCCATCATTACGCTTTTACATACGACGGAAGTGTCCTCAAAATGTATGTTGATGCAAGCCTTGTATACACATCTGGGAGCGGAAAATCCCTCCATTCCAATACTGCAAATTTACGACTGATGTGTTTCAATCCATTGATTGGATATTACTACTGGCCCGTGGATGGAGATGTGAGGTTCGCTAGGATGTATAACAGGGCACTAAGTGCTTCAGAAATAACTTCAAACATGAACGCATAATTTTTATTTAATAAATCACAATGACACAACTTACAACAACTTGGACGGTTAATTACCTTACCCGCAGATTATCCGATGGATGGGTATTCTTTGCTGAATTTAATGTAACAGCCACTAAAGATGACACAACAGTAAGCACTAAGGGTTCAGTTACTTTTAAACAACCAGATGATCTAATTCCCTACGAAGACCTAACTGAAGAAACAGTTTTGGAGTGGATTAAAACTGAATTAAATGATGTTCCAGGTGCTGATGCAGTTATAAATATTGAAAATGAACTGCACAAAAGAATCGAAATGGCTCTGAATCCCACGGAAGCTACTGGCTTACCGTGGTAAAACAATATCAGAGTTCCAAATCATATACAATTTACAAAAATCCTATTATGACAATTACTTACACAGCACCAGCAGCATCAGAAATCGCATCTGAAGACAACACTGTAGAAGTTATCTACACTAATGATTCTGGATTTACTTATACTCGTAATATTAACGTTCCACGACTAGAAAATGGTTCTGTTGATGAAGAGTACTACCAAGAGATCCTAGAAGGTCAGCTTCGTGGAGTCGAAAATAAAATAGTAGTTGGTGCGATTAGCTTTACTGACCCTAACGCTGTGTCGGAAAACGCTGAAACTTCAGGCGAAGAAGCTCCTGTAGAATAATGCGGGTTTCCGCATGTAGGGGTGTACAAAATCTATCTTTTGGTTTAAAATATAGATGTACATATTTAACGTTAACGTATGGAACCCACTGAACTTAAGACTAATTTCACCGAGCAACTCGAGAAGCTCAACAAGGAGATCGGGCAGCTACGCCAGGCCCTGGCCCAACGCCAAGAACTAGCTGTGAAACTCACAGGGGCTATTGAGGCTATGCAACTCCAGCTTGGCGAAGAGCCGGGTGCAGAGCCTGAGCCTGAGGCAGTTGCCGCAGCAACCGAGGTTGTAGAAGAGACCGCAGAAGTCCCTGCAGCCTGATAGCAGATAGGGCTCAGGGAGCCCATCTGATCCAGCTTATATAAAGAAAGGCGGGCGGGGAACTTAATCCTTACCCGCTTTTTTATTGCTTAATTACAATCTCTGGTGTTCCAAGTTTAGGGCTTAGCCTACCTCCTATTACCCATATCCTTTTAACTTTCTTGCCGGCGTCATGGTAGAGATCAAAAATGTCTACCATAGTATGCCCTCTGGCAACATCTGTGTACACAGTTAAGTTCTCTTCTGAAACATACTCGACTCCGTGGCAGTCTGTAGTTAACTTAGAAAGATCAAGGCTGGGTATCTCAACCATCTCGCCAACGATCTTTACTTTTGCTTTTCCCATTAAGATACTCGTTCTGACTGTATTATATCAGAAATCTTAGAGATATTGTCAATTGTGAGCTGAGTCCATCTTCGATCTTCTTTATTTGCTCCTGCTAAGGCCATCATTTCTCCTAAGTCAAAGCTTGCCTCAGAAGGGGTCGGCCAGCCATCTTTAAGATAGTCAAGAAACCACTCTCTTACTTCCGGTTTTAAGAATCTGCCTCCGACTATCGTCCAGATTCCCCTGCACCAAGCAAAAGCGTCGCCGTTAGAAAGAACAACAAGATCTCCTGGGTCCCTTTCTGAGGGAAACTGAGCATTGCCTCTTGGTAATCTTGTTATTTTCATGCTATTCTGTAATCTCTACCTGAGGTGTTTCCACAGTATCTTCTGGGAAAATTTCGTTAAGAACTGCTTCTAGTTGCCTGATCATTGTATGAATAAGGACTTTATTTTTGCTAGCTTTTGCATCTGCGTAAGCGTCAATAATTTCTGCAACGCTTTCTTTATTGATTGCCATAAATTCCTATGATGTTTAAAGTTACATAGACCTATAAACTAAAAACCTGGGGTTTATTTCTCGATGGCGTCTAATATTAAAGACTTTGAGATTTCAAAAACGTTTAGTAACGTTATTCTCACAACAGTAACAGGATCTCCTGACACTGACGGAGTACCCTCGCTTTCTATTCCGTCTACCTTAACGGGGTACACGGCTCTTCGTGACCAAGGCCGTTTACAAGATGGCTTCGGAACTGAAATTCCTCTTGTGCTTTCCCGTAACCTTGTAGAGGTAGAAGCAGAACCCAACTCTGTTATTTCCGTAATCAGACGGCAGGATATTCGTGCTTCAAGGGCACAACAATTTATCTCAAATATAATCTGGAGCTAACATAAAAAATGGCGAACGTTCTTTTACCTGAAAATATTTCCAAAAACACTTTATTTCCTAATATCCCTAGAGAAATAAATCTTAGCGGAACAAACTACGCGGTAGTAGTTCCTGCGGCTACTAATGTCATTAGAGAGTCGCAAAAAAACTTTGCTCTTGTTACTTCTATTATTGTTACCAATAAGTCTTTAAGATCTATTCCTATTTTTGCTAAAGTAACAAACGACGTTGATAGCAAGACTGCTTTCCTTCTTTACGGAGTAAACATTCCTCCCGGCACTGCTTTTGAAGTGATCCAAGGAAATAAGTTTATCTTGTCTGAAAATGACAAGTTATATGTTTACCACACAGATACTGCAGAAGGCGTAGCAGACGCAATGGTATCTTATGTAATTCATAAGCCAGAGGCTGAGTACACAGTTTAATGGTTTCTAATTTATTAGACGGGGTATACTTGTTTGACGGGCTAATACCTGATCCCGACCAAGTACTAAAAAACTTTAACTCTGCGTCTGCAGAGGACAAGAAAAGATTTTTTGTTGAATTACAAGACTCAGGATTATTAGGTAATCCTATGATACGTAATGCGATTGAAAAATACGAGCGCGGTATGGCTTTGTATTCCTGAAAAAAGTTTAAAGTAATAAAGACATATTGCTAGACATGAGATACGTACCCTCTACAGGCAGTCGATTTGTACTTCAGGTTCCTGAGGATAAAAACTCTTATATTAACGTAAAGAACCTTGATGCAAGAGGACTTTCAACAGTATTTGAAGGAAAAATTTCTAACGGAGTGGCGAGTGGGTCTGAAAACCAACTCACTATTAATGAAATCCAAGACGACGCCGGCTTGACTTTTGATCAATACAGACCTGTTTTATCTGCAGGAATTGAAATTCAGATGTTTGCCTACGCCAATGTTGGCTTAGGATCAGGCTCTGAATCTACCTCGGTAGGAGTTAACAGCTTAGATGCTGTAGGAATTAATTTTTCCGATAAAACCTCAACCTCAACCGAGTTTGTTGGGCCTTTAAAATATTATATTTTTGGCTACGACGTAGAAACAGGAAAGATGCCAAATGCAGTTACTATTGTGGGCGAGGACCCAGAGTATAATGCAATTCTTGACCCTTCTAAGTGGAACGAAGACCAGTACTTTGAAATAGGGCTTACCAGAACAAGTACCACCACTATACCAATAATATATAGAGTATGGAATGGAAATGTAGAATTTCTCGGCCTTATAGGAAACAATAAAATTGGAACAGGATCCCTATCTTTTAAAGATTTTGGTAATAGGCAAATTCCTTCTTGGAACCAAAACGAAATCGCCTGGTCCCCCAGCTTTTTAGAAGACGTAATTCAGATTATTGGTGGAGTTCCTGTTCAAAGGAAAAAAATTATCGGAAAAGAGCTTTTAAAGATTAAGCCCATTACTGAAAACTCGGCTCCTAACTACATAATCGCAGAAACCATAGCTGGAGGAAATCTAGCAAACGGCACAGATTATCAAATAGGAAACACTGTTAAGTTTATTATTGATGATACGGCTCGCATTTTAGAAGGACTGTCTCTTGCTTCTGCAGGAAACATAAAAGAGCTGTTCTTTCCGGCAGGCACATATAATATTAGAGACATTGCTTTAGAAAACTCTTCTTTTGTAGACTATAGCAATATTTCTCTTAGAGGAGTGGGAGAGAGTTCTGTTATTAAAAGATTACCTTCTCACGGATCAAATAATACTTTCCCTTGCTTACTTAGCTTCTCCGGCACGAGCAGCAAGCCGGTTCAAGGTTTGAGGTTTAGAAGTATTGTATTTGATGGAAATAAAGAAGATAACGCGTCTGTTAGTCCAGCCGGTGGAGGATACGAGGATGGAAGATATATCTCTGAGGGTTTAGTTTTCTTATCCAGAGCCGAAAATATCACGGTAACAGAATGTAGATTTATAGACGCTGCTGGCCCTGGTGTCCATTCAGAGTTTTCAACTTCTGTTCTTTTAAACCAAAACATATTTTCAAGGCTAGGAAGAAACTACGAGACGACCGTAAGACCGGTTGAAGTCTTTGAAACAGACAATAACATTGTTCAAGGAAACATATTTGAGTTCTGTACCGCAGGTCCTTATTTCTTTGGCGTTGAGTTCTCTACAATTAACAACAACATTGTTAGATCTTGTGGAGATGACGGAGTTGTTCTAGAAACTTCTTATCAATGGAGCGCAACTAATAATCTTTCTTATTCCGATAGTGACTCGCTGATTAAGAGCGTGGATCAATACAATAACGAGTATTCAAAAGCTCCTATAGAAGTAAGAAGAGGAACGGCTCTAGAGCCCATATTCTTTACCGTTACAAATGGCGGTGAGGCTGTAGGATTGGCCGCGGATTCCATACAGGCCGACATCTATAAGTTAAATGTAAACGGTTCAAAGTCTTCTACCAAAGTAGGATCTTTTAAAGTAAATCAAACTTCTGATCAATTAGAAGCAGGGATCTTTTCTGTAACTCTTCCAGGTAATGACTCTGGATTAACTACTACGGCTGGGCTTTTTATCCCCGGAACTGGCGGGCTTTCCTTACTAGATCCCGATAATAACCAATATGGTTACATGTACGAGATATCCGCCACAGCCTTTTTAGGAGGAGGTGGAAGGGGATTTGTCCCAGTGTCTGTAGCCGAAACAACCATCGGAAGTACTGAATATCTTTCTATTAAGTTAAGAAACACTTCTGATATGCTTTCCTTTATAGCAATAGAAGAGGGATTTAGTGGTAATGATTTCATTACTATTACGGACTTTACAAATGCTAACGAAGGTATTAATACCTTAAAGGACAATGCTTATCAAATATCTTCTATAGACACAAACACAAACTCAGTGCTAATTCTACCTGTGACCGGCGTTACTCCTGGAAGTGGTGTTGACTTTAGCGGAGGCAGTCTATTCATCCGTCGCGAAAACTACCAAATTGCCGACGGCAATATAATCGTTCACTGATCTATTAATCACTATCTACTACCATGGCAAATAAAAGAACCATTATAGGAAAAACGGCGCCTGTGCCCCTAGGTCAACAAAAGTCCGTTAACTCTTTACCCGTAGTTTTCGCAGAAGATCAACCTGCGATTCCTGTAGAAGAGCAAAATAAAATTCAATCAGAAGTTGCTTTATCGCTCTTAGGCATTCCTAGAGCTGAAGTCGCACTGGGCATTTTTGCAGACGTTAATACTTATGACATCAACCCTTCTGAGTGGTCTCAGTTTCCTATTGAAAATGCACTTGATTCTAGCAAAGTCACCACTACTGGGTTAAACCATCTTAAAGAAGAAGCCGGTGCTGAACTAGTAGCTGCCACAGGCAAAACCACCATTCTTACCTCTAAGAGATTCTTCCGTTATCAGCCTGGTCGCGTATCTTCTTCCACCATGGGTGTGAAGATGAACTTGACCGCCAATACTCAAGAATTATCAGAGAAAGATGATGCTGTTAGTATTGCAAGGTCCGCTAAGATGAAAGGCGCTCCTTCTATTAAGAAGTGGGGTATTTTTGATAAGTTTGATGGGTATTATTTTGAAGTAGCTAATGGTGGCCAAGAAAATGACTTTAGATGCGTAAGAAGAACCCAGGCTCTTTCTTACGACGAACCGGCGGGAGTTGATAGCACAAGCGACGCTTGGAACGCGGTTGCACCTGGCCTAGAAGACGGAAAAGAATGCAATATAAAAAGCGGTAACTGGGGAGTATTTGGCGAAGATCCAGTGATTTTTAGAAACGGACTTTGTTACATTTCTGCGGCGATCAACGATCCTTCTCTTGTGTATAGCCCTGCAAACGTAAAGGCTATACAAGACGGAGAGGACGTAAACGACTATGAATATGACGAACGTTTTGCTCTTAGATTGGCTTATAGGGACGGGTCAAGTATTGTAGAGCACATGAGTGGTAGACATTATCAGTTCCCGTTTGACCAAAAAGAAATTGATAAGTCTTCTTCGGAGTACATCGGATGGGAAACCGCCGAAAACGGAGGGACTTCAAGATTTTTAAAACCTGTTGGAGTTGCAAACGGTACCGATTACATCAGGTTGGATGCCCATTGCAAATGGCAAGACATTTTAACAAACCTTAGCAGAGGAGGGGACTCAGGCTCCGGTGCCGGAAAGTCAGACGACTTTACCGCGGAGCTAAAGATCAAGAACTTCGGTGATATAACCAGAGTTATATACGAGGATACCGAGGCTCAGATTGAATCTAGTAATGCTAGATGGGGCATGGATCCTAAGCCCAGCCCGGATTTTAGCTCTTCAAAAGTCTGGAATTTATTAGTAACTACACAGGGCGGAGAGTATCCCTCTACAGCAGACTTTACTGGTCTTGCAGGAAACCATAGAGCCACTGGTTTTGGGTACGATGGATCCGACACAACTGCTTCTAACATAGGACAATATAACTTAACTCTAAAAGAATGGTTTAAATGCTGTGTACCTAAAGAGTACCGCAAAGTATACGAGTGGAGACCCGTTAGAGCAATGTTCTCTGGTGACCAACTAAACGGCTCTAGTGATAACGTAACTCGTTGGAGTGATGTTTCAACTGCTAACGTTGATCCTACTTTAATTGGTACTAAGAGACCCGGAGATCCAGTTGAGCTAGATGGAGACAATCTTAAGTCTAAGTCAGAGTACAATGTAGATTTCTCCAAAGTAACCATGTGGAAGGTAGATTTCTCTTGGTACGGAGCTGTTGGTGCTTTATTCTTATGCTATGTACCAGTTGGTAACGGAGAGGCCAGATGGGTGAGAGTTCACCACATGCGCGCATCAAACCAATTAGACGTTGCTTCTCTAGGTAATGCTACTTTGCCCATCACTTACCTCACCCACGGAGGTTTGGAAAACGGTTTAAGTAATGGCAATAGGCTCGTTAAGTACGGCGCTTCTTATTATATTGATGGTGGGGACAAAGGAACCGTAAAGCTATTATCTAAATCTACTGATTATCCTAAGCCTGTTACTTTCGGACAGTTTGTTGGGACTGTAGTGGCAACTCCAACCGTAAACTCTATTACAGTAGATCTTGGAAGTGCTGCACCAGCTCAAAGAGAAAGAGACCAATTTATTGGATCGTACTTAAAGTCCGATACAACAAAACAGGTAATTTGGGCGAAGTTGGATACTAGTAATACTGTGGAGTTATTCTTTAATGCAGAGCACGGTTTGTCAAGTTCAGACGTTTTCTCGTTGATTGTTCCTAGAAAGCAAAGAGCTCAGTTAGCCTTAAGGGCAAAAGATAACGTTGTTAATACTACGGGAGATTCTATAAGGAACAGAATTCAGCTTTATCCTTTAAAGTACGGAGTTGGACTAACCGATAATAGTCCTGATTACGAAAACATTGTTTCTCTTAACTTTATTAAAAATCCGCTTTTAATCACTAACAACTTAGCAAATGGTAATCTAGGTAATGATTCCACATATTATGGAGGCTTGAACGTAAAAATATTTACTGATAATACTAACGCCACTTCAAAAGATAAAGGCCTAGAAATGGGTAGCGGAACGGTTCCTGTGGAAATAGTAGACACAACTAACGTAGATGATATCGGAGACTTTAATACCTTACTAGGAGCTAATGGTAAATACTTCTATGCCTACGCTAGAGGATTAATTACAACAGAGGTTCCAACCAGCGGCTTCCCAGGCGAAGCCAGTATATCGGTTCAAGAGTTTCCGGCCCTTGTAAGAGTGTATAAAGACTCAGTGGAGAATAAATTTTATATACAAAATTACGAGTCGTATGCCAACAATATTTCTATTCAAGGTCCGCTAATGTTTGTTAACATGTACGAATACAGCACCACCGGCGAACTCACAAGATTTGCAGGAGAGATAGGAGCCGGTACAACCAAGCATAATAAATTTGAAAACCAAAGAAAGTGGGATACAGCGGAAGTAGGAACTTGGGAATCTATAGCGGCTCTATCGGGTGCAAAGGTCTCTCAGGACTTTAAATTAGCTCCTGTCGCAAATACGGGATCGAACGTCTTCTCTATCTACGCAAATAAGGGAGGTAGCTCTTATGACCTTTCTGATTATTTTGCATATAACAAAGAATATATTTCTTTCCCTCTTACAAACGAAGTTGATCTCTTAGGAGTTTATGCAAATTGGGAATCAACGAGTAAATCCATTAGTGCTCCAGGTGATGTCCCGACTAGTACCATAGAAATTGTGAACTCTTTAACCTGGGAGGAGCAGTGATATGCCCGGTCCATCAGAAAGACCCGAAATTCAGCAGGCAAGACCTGCTGCTCAAGCAAGATCTTTTAGTGCCGATGACGTAGAGTACGTCTCTGGTTCTTCTATAAGGGCAGAAGAGACAACTCCTAGGAAGTCTAAGTCTACAAAGCGAATGGTAGACTTCAAGGGCTTCCCTTTGTCTACCGAAGAAGGAAACCCCCTATCTACAGATAAGCAAGTATATCCAAAGTACGAGTACGGCGCCGATCAGGCTCCGTCTGTTGTCTTAAATTCAGAAAACTATCTTAAAGAAGGAAGATCAACACAAAATAAATTTAGTAAAAAGAACCCAGCAGCACTGCCTATCGAAGAGCAATTTCAAGATACGTCTGAAGTTGCAAGGTCGTTATTAGGCATAAACAGAGAGACTACTCAGCAAGGCCTATTTGGCAACGTTAGTACGTACGGACTAGACGAAAAAGATTGGATGGTTAGCGGAACGGCAGAAGAAAGACCGTTTTATTGGTATAGCCGGCCTTCTTCTTCTGGGAACTATTTTATAAACAGGTTTACTGAAGATACCGAAAACTCAGCCCTGGCAATCAATAGCATGCCTAGCCCTTTCACACCCCCCGGCAAGCCTGATTTACAGTCTCAGCTTATTAACCCCGGAGAGGCCGTGATTACGGGCTGGGGGCAATATTTAAACTCCATAGTAGCTTTGTACTTGATGAAGTACATGGTAGAAGAGTTTACTCCTGCCCAACGCACAGAATATAACCTAGATTTTTTACTTTCAAAGTATCCTCTTAAGATAGCCACAGACGGCACAGTAAGTTTTGATGAGCTTTATTGGGATAAAATTTGGTTGGATATCGAGCAAAATAGATTCGGTGCAGAAGAAAACTATCCTCTGCTCCCCGTAGGAACCGCATACAATTTTATTGAACCTGCTGATGGAGCACCCACCCTTGTGTTACCGATAGGAAACGGAGTCGGTGCCGCGGACCTTTGGGCGGAACCTGGCCAAGAAGCCAATGTACTTATATCAGCAGCGGCGGCGTCTCTTCCTGCGTTGATCAATGTGCAATGGGACAGATTTTTCTTTAATACTAGAGTTTACTATCCTCAAGGAGATGATGATAACTATGGCCACTATAGACTTCAAACAAACCCTTCACGAGAGCTCTGGGAAGAGTACTTTGGGCTTAATTGGGACTACGTAAGAACCGATTTAAAAAACTGGAAGTTTACGATTCATAAAGATGCTTCTACAGTAACTCAGGTAGAAAAGGACTTAAAGCTTCCGTACTTTGTACTATCTAGCAATACGAAAGCCGACTCAAATAACATATTTAGTACGACCTGGCCGCAGGCTTTGATTGCAAGTACAACTAGGCTCCCGACGTCTAAGAACAAAATCGGTGGTAGACCGGGAATAAGATCTCAGATTAGTATCTCTTCGGTAAGGTCTTTTAGATACCAGCCGGGCAGAATTAGTGGATTTACTTACGGATCCAAAGCCTCTGAGATAGGAGCGGGCCCTGGAACAACTATCGAGTGGGGAGTTGAAAATGACACAGACGGGTATTTCTTTAGGCTGGCAGATGGCGCCGATTTCCAGATAATAAGAAGGTCTATAATTCCATTAGATGAGACTCAATTTTTGGAAGATGCCGGGTACTTAGGCAACGCTACTAAAGTAGTTACTCGCAATGGATACAAACAATATGAGACTATAATAGAACAAAAGAATATGAACGGCGACCCTCTTAACGGCGAGGGCAAAAGTGGTTATATACTTGATCCTGATACAGTTACCATGTATAAGATTGAGTTTGGTTGGTACGGTGCTATTGGAGCCAGATTCTATGGCTACATTCCTCAAGAAAACGGGGAGTGCAGATGGGTAGCTTTACATACCTTGGTAATTGAAAACCAATTAGGCGCGCCGTGCTTAGGAGACCCGTTCTTCTTCTTTAAGTATAGATTAATTATTGGAGATTCCTCTAAAATCAGAGTCAATCAATTTTTATACAAATTTGGTGCTTCTTACTATATTGATGGCTACGATAAGGGTACGTTGTACTCATCAGCTGCAAAGTCTAAAGTAAGACTATTAAACGATCCAAAATTTTCTAGTGTTGCACCAATTAAGAATTACTTGAATGCTATTGACTATACTACTTTAATTGGAGTAAAACCTAAGCAATATCTATATAATAGGTTTGGCGAAGAAGTTTACAATAAAAAAGAAATTTTTCCAAAGAGCATATCTATTTTTTCTCAAGAAGATGCAGAAATAAAAATTATACGTCAAGAGGCCTGCCCAGAGTTTGCTTACACCCACCAAGAGGGCTATAAATGGGAACTACTACCAGAGACAAGGAGAATTAAAGGTTTATTTACTGTTAAGAACTGGGAAGATGAAGATGACACAGACTTAGGCATTTCTAAAGATGATGCTGCTACGCATAGCGCTACTATGGCTCAGACGGGCGTAATCGACGGGGAATGGAGAAGCCCAGCAGAGTACTTGATAAGTAGCGGAGAAAGTGACTGGAGAGGATCTTTAAATATTTCTGATGGAAGTGACGCTAATACAGATAGCAAAAATATTGTTAGACTCGCAGGAGATCAACTATATCAGTTAACTTATGGGGAAACTGACTCTACCTCCAATAAATTTAAATTACTTAGGATAGAAGACACAGGAGAAAGGATGCTTACTACCTCTGTAAGACCCGTGTTAGATAGGACACAAGTTTACTTACCATTTACTTACGCCCCTAGAGGCTCATATGTAAATGGCTACGCGGTAGAGTTTGATTATTTTAGAAGAGACCAGACTTTAATTTCCGACATTGACATTATCTCTAGCGAATTTTATTTATTTTGGGTGGGAGGAAATGCACGTGGTGTTGATGCCGATCACGACGGAACAATGAGAATCGGTTTTGCGTGGCCAAAAAACAATGCCGGAATTTTAGATAAAAGCAGAAAGGCTGGTGGGAAGTGGGGTATTCAAACTTATGCTGATGGGAACGTATATGGTACTACAGTGGGTACTAACAACGGGGTAGAGTATATTAACTACGACGACGAAAAATTCTATGAAGGACTACCTGTAGATTTTGCTAACCACTTCCCCGACAATTGTCTCTGGATCGAAACAAATACTCATTTAGAGATAGACACTAAGAGCGTAGAACAAAAACATTACAATTATCACAACGATCTGTGGGATTTCGTAAACGCTGATTTAAGTGTACCAGGAGCAGAAGGTGGGAACTGCCATGGCTTAGGATTTAAAGCTGGCCGTGAAATCAGAGAAGGAATTGTTGCTAAGTACGATATAGAAAATAGCGAAGGAATCCCTAAGAGCGGTTGGTATATAAGATCAACAGATAATTCTCCCTGGCCTAATCTAGGCAGCGGTTCGTTTAATATCACTGTTGCTAAAGACGGGGATTCTAAAGATTTTCCTGTTACTGCTTCTGTTTCTGTCTCGTCAGACGGCGGAGAAACAGAATACTTATTGTATATAGGATCTGCTGAAGAGGAAGCTGACCCGCCTGCTCCACTTGAAGAAGGAGGCTTGGTCGATGTGGTATATAGCGTAACCTACATTGCATCAATTGGTACAAAAAATCAAATTAGGGCCATATTTGTAAGCAAAGTGGGATCTGCAGACTTTGATTTTGCTAGAATGTTTGTTCAAGCAAAACAAGGCGCAAGAATGGGGGGGATGTGGATTGGCCAAAAAACAGCTCAGGGGATTGTGTTAGACCCATTTACTCCCAACGGATCGGTTGTTAATTTAAGAGACGGAGGCCAAACCGAGACAAGTGGCCAAAATCTTGTCACTAATACCCCAACAGACGGGGCGCTTAAAGTTATTACCACAATAACCCAAGCAGACGAATATGGCCTCTCAACCGCACCTACAGAGTCAGTGGACGGTCTTGGAGTAACCAACTCTCTTAAATCTTCAGATAGTGACAATAGTCTTAACTTAACTTTTGCACCAGAGCGGGCAAAATGCGGTAGTTTCTTATCCCAAAGAGGGACTGATCCTGCGGGCATTTTAACTCCTTCTGACTATCCTATTAGGTACTTAACAAACAAGAATTCAGCGTTGCCATTAGGCACTTTTTACATCTCAAAAAATGAATCAGTTGAAATTTCTTTAGAAGGTATTTTTAATGTAAATGCTGAGTCGATTATCAACTCCGCCAATGCAAATCTAGCGACGATATTTATCGCTAGAAGTTTAAATACGCACAATCCAGCCGATTCTAAAAAAGAAATCTACTTGACACTTAACTACGACGAGCAATAAAATCTATGGCCAATGAATTTTACGGATTTGGACAACTTACACGTCCTGATATTGGTCTGCTTGCAGACAACGTTCAGAACCTTGCGGAAATATACACGTCAGATCAACCTGACGCTTTAAGAAATATCTCTTTAACCCCCGAAGTTCTGGACATTATTCATGAAGTTTCAGAGACCATAGGAGCCGAAGACCTTAGAGCTACAAGTGACTTATCTACGCTACTTTTAACTACTCTTCATTTACAGTTTGAAACTCTCGAGCGCATCGAAGAAAATATATTTTATGACGGTATTTATGCAAGTACTTTAGATCGAATTGGAGTTGATTCTAGTAACACCAGTCTTACTGGCAATCAGGCCAGGGCCGAGCATAGCATTATTTTTAACGGAGCTATTCAATGCTACGGAGCAAAGTACAGAGAAAATAAAATAGACGAAGGCCAAAACTTATTTACTGCAAAAACAGTAAACTCTTTTCTTTCTACGTCTAGAGCTAGTCTATTAAGTTCAGAACTAGACGACTCAGGTCACTTTGCATCTGCCGAGTTTCCTGGATCGATCAGAGTAAGAAAAAGATCTCATGTAAATACTATAAAAGTAAATCCTCTATCTTTCACTCCAGCTCCTGCAGTCGTAGAACAGCCATCTAAAAGAATTAGATGTAATATTAAAAATGGAAGCACAGAGATCCCAGCTTGGCTTTTAGCAACTGCAAATTCTCCTCTTAAAATTCCTTGCGCTTTGAATAAAGGAAAGATTATCTTCAAATTTAATACTTCCTCTGTTCAGAGCTTTTATGGCGTTCAGATACAGCCCCAAACTTCAAAACCGGGCTCTCCTCCTATTTTTCTTGCTCAGGACCCCCAGCCGCAGAACCAAATCAAGCCGGGTAATTTTGACCTCACTCACACTGTCAATATAGATATATCAGCCACTGGATACCAAGATACATACGACTTATATATGTATTTGTACGTGAATCCCGAGGCCGTTACAAGCATAACTTTTCAAGGCATAGAGATAAAAGACTTCTTTGACAAGAAAGATTTTGGGCTAATTGGGTTTAAAAACTTAGAAAATTTTTCTTTTTTAATAAATAATCCTGGCGGGCGCTCGAGCTCTTTTACGATCCTGCCAATTTGGCTTAAGACTTTAGATAACAAATTAAAAACTTTCGATATTGCTAATACTGGCGACGTCTGGGCCGCTAAAAGCCAGATGAAGTGGTTTGATTACAGAAAAAATAACATTGTTTCGGCTGCTTTTGCTAACCTACCCTACTACACTATGTCGGGGTATTTGAGTATCCCTAAAAGGGGAGTTACCGTTAATATTCTTGGCGATGGCTTCAATGGCGGAGAGACTGAAAAATTTGCAAAATATATCCAGTCTGCGGTCCCCTCAGGTGCTGATATTCCTACATCAGGTGGAGCCAAAGCCAGCGGATGGTACCGAACGCCAGGAGCTGAGTTCAGAGAGTTCGATGCTATGAAAACGTTAAACTTGGGAAGTAGAGTCTATGGCTACAACGCAAGGCTCGATGATGTGTTCCCACAACTAACTAGTTTGACGTGGACGGGGCACAAATATCGTGTTCCTTTAATTGGCACACCCCCTAAAATTTCTAACCATGGCGGGCAAATTGATGTATACAACATATCACAAAACTCTTTTTTAAGTAGTGTGTCTATATACGATATAGGAACAGCTGCAGCAAATGCCTCTGTTGACAAAAACAGTACGGGTACTAATAGCCTGTGCCATATATCTAAGTACAATATTAAAAGTTTTAATATAAGTGGAAGAACGGGGAGACATAGCAAAATATCCGGGTGTATTGGCGGTAGACCTGGGCAAGAAACGGCCACAAGCTCTCCTCTAACGGAAAGTGAGTGGGCGACATGGTACACTAATACAACGACAGTTAATTTGGGTCACTGCGACAACCTCGAGTTTAATTTTCAACCTGCTGCTGATCACTGGAAATTATTAACCACTTTAGGCACTAGACACACAAAAGTTTACTTTAGAGCCGCAACAGGGATCACCGCCTCACCATTTAAAATGCCTCGAGTCGGAAGCATAGACCTAGACTACGCACAAGTACAAAGTGGAGTTCTGCCTAGCATGAAGAAAAGTACAACAGGCTCAGACTTTGTAAACTTTAGAATTGAAGGAATAAAGAACTTAACTTTATTTACGGAACGTGGCGAAAGTTATCTTTTCCCACAGGACTTCGCAACAGAAGGCGGGTCTTCTGGGTACTTACTTTCTAGAATCGAAGCACATCACACAACTTCTTACGCGCCGGCACACGGGGTGAGGATGAGAAAAGGAATGTTTGATGAGTGCCCAGAGTTGAGCACTATAGTGCTCTCTGATAGTAACTTTACTGGGGAGTTTGTCAATATACCGCCAAGACCTAACACGGATGAACCTGAAGGCGAAAAAGAAATAAACGTGTCTATTTACGAAGCAGACTTTCATAGCCTTACTAACCTTAGCATTAACGGATCTAGTGGCCACCTTGCTCGCGATTTAAAATCATTGATCGCTCACAATCAAAATAAATCCCAGGGCGGGTGTTTATTACCGGATTATCAAGGAGCTGCTAACTCGAAAATACAAAGTGTTCATTTAAATAATAATTTGCCCACAACCTACCCGAGTAGCTGGGAGATCGGCAGTTACGCCTCGGGTGATATTATCGAAGATAGCCACGCTTCAACTACTCTTTCGGGCATGGATTATCATAAAGTACCTAATACAGGCGACGAGTTTTATTACTTATCTTTATCTGGTTCTTCTAATCCTAATCTTAAAAGAAAAGTGCTAGTTAACGACAAGATCGAAATAGGAGGAAAGACTGCAACAGTGATGAGCGTATATAATGATAGAGTATACGTTGACAAAGACCTTGCCCTTCCTTCTTCTGGCAATACCATTACATTTGTAAGGTCTACTAAAGATATCGGGACGTGGTTCCAAGAAGGATTTAGCAAGTTACAATATTTTAGGGCCGCAAATTGCAGACTTTCAGGAACATTAAATATAAGAGCAAATTTGAAGTTAAAAAACGCGCCCAGCACCAACGCTCTTGAGTTATCAACAAATAACATCGGAGGAGTTACTGAAGGTACTTGGAAGAAGATATTTAGTGGAGGAAACAGAGCTCTTACTGTAAATCTGGCTATGAATAACTTAAACGTTGATACTATAAGGGCAAGCATTCGTACTTTATACGAAATTGCGGGAACTACTGGATGGTCGAGAGGGAAAGTGATTCTTTCTGGTAATAAAAAAGTTAATAGAAGATATCAGTCCTGGTCTCAAAACGAGCTTTTCCCCGTGGGTACAAAAAATCTCCCCGATCAAGAAATAAATCTAACAAGGCGGGAAGAAATTAAGGTCTATAGAACAGTAACAACAGTAGACGAAGACGGAAACGAAACCACAAGTAGGGTGCAAGAAGGTACAAGATTTGTTGTTGTACCTGGCAAAAAAGTTGGGACTGAATACTTTGGTAAAAAGACTTTGTCTAGGACCGGTTCGTCAGAAAACGAGCTAGGGCTTAAATTTAGAAGGATGAGACTAGTGATAAGCTTAGGATTTACTTATAGGGTACCCCCAAGTGGATCAACAGTTACAGGAGAAACTCTTGGTGACTCTTACGGAACAGGGGACACCGGAAGACTAGCATCTGCGCAAGTAGCTCTTGGTAGTTCTTTTGCCCTCTCTGACTTTGCCGATTCTTAGTTGATTTAAAGTTATTATAGTATAGCATGTAATTATGGCCGGACTTTATATTAAAAATAATTTAGGAGAAGACAACCTAAATCTAACAGATGCCGTTCAAAAACTTTACAAAACAGGCATTAACAACGACATCAGGCTCTTTAGATTTGCCAAATCTTTATTTTCAGAGATCCGCTCGCCTTACGTTTTTGACGGGACAAGCCCTCAAACTGCAGAAATAAAGGGATTTTTTAATGAGTCTTTTACCACAAGCGATAATATTTTAATTAACAGGACAAAGTTTTTAACAAACAAATACACTTTTTCCTCTGATAACTTTGTTTGGTTTGAAAGAATTAATAACACTGGTTCTTTTCAATTAGACAGGAGACCTTCTTTTTATTCTGTTAATTTTAGCGGGGACGTTGTTGTTGGTGATGACGCTAACACAATAAAGTTAGACCCTAACGATTCTAGAGTTCTAGAATCTTCTGTAAATAGACTGATAGGAAAAAGTGCAGACTTAGTAACTACATACACTTATTTTGTACTAGGTGGAACAATAAGTTCTGGAGCGTCTTTTAAAATTAGTGCTTCTTTAGACGGCCCTGAGATAACAGGTGGTAACTTAACTACGGCTATTGCGAATCTTGGTACAGACAGGCAGGCCTCAGTTAAATACCTAAGGCCCGAAGGTTCTCCTGTTATTGTTTCTCAAAATGGATCTATAGTCTCTCTTGAGATAGCATCTATAGGGAGTAACTATAGTATAGAAACTTTCCATGAAAATAACTCATTTATAAACGGCAGAGCCTACACGATCTCTTTTGTAGGAGATATGGACTGGAACTCAGTTGGTGTTGCTTCTGGAGTTGATCCAATAAAAGGTTTGTCTTTTACCGCAAATGCTACTGGCGACGGTGACGCCACCAAAACTGGTAGAGCCTCTACAATATTGCAAGATAGCGATTACACAGGCGATAATGATACTCTGCCGATCCAAATAAACTTACTAGGAGAAGACTCTTCGGCCTCAAATGCCATTGCAGAGGTGTATCTTAATAAAGGAGGAAGCCTAGATGTCACTAAAAAACCTAAAATAATTGCCGGAGGTTCTGGGTACTTTGAAGACGAGAGATTAATTATATTACCTCATTGTAAAGAAAATAGGTACGGAGAGTTTGAAACTTCATTTACCACCCAATGCATAATTTATCCAGAATCGGGCAGCAGACTTATTTACACTAACTTTAAATACGATGTAATTGCGGATGGCCTTGGAACCCCTGATGAAAGTACTATCGAGGTGGGACGAGAAGCCGCATTGTACGGCCAAAAATATACCTACGAAGTTAAATCGGCCACCGAAGAAGGATTCTTTTTATATAACGTTGACAACGAAGAGTTTGTATATCTAGGAAACTTTTATGACACTCAGCAAGACATACCTTCGGCCTCTGACGATCAACCGCTTCTTTTGATGAAAAGGAGCGATGTTATTACAGACACAAATCTTTTAAACATCGCCTCTCTTGACTCTCAGTCATTTATTTTTACTCACGACAACGCGGAGGGCTTTCAAAGTGGCTCTAATTTAGCAGATAAGCTAAGAAGCCAGAGTCTTAATGTAAAGGAGGTAAGAAATAGCTTTAAATACGTTGTTCAAAATACCACCAGACAGAGAAAAGTTGAAGACGCTTTAAACCCTCTCCCAACGCAATATAACATTTTTGAAGGGAAAAATTTTGACAGCACTTTTAGGTATATTCTTAGGGACCCCGACGGAGTTCTAGACGCGACAGGCGCAAACGAAGTTACCTTCAGCGATTTGGGAGCGCTCGTTGCCGATGATCAGATAGAAGTTGAACGGGGCGGGGAGAAAATTATTTGCCCTGGCATTTATTTAAAGTCTGGTGATAAATTTAAAAGGACTTTTTCTACAGACACCAAGCCCTTCTATAGCCAAAAAGGCGGGTTTAGAGTTCTTAGCCCATCAATATACGAAAAAACGGATGGGGATTACAACACAGGAACTTTTGGGCTAGTAATCGCGGGAGGGGGAAGATACTCCCTTAGCGCCTCGTATTACAAAGGCGGAGCTTCAGATATTATTAAAGGCTTTGATTCTTATGTAGGCAGCCTTGTACAAAACCTAAGCGTTGCAACAAATCTCGGAGGCTTTGCTTTTTCTAGCGAAAAACCCATCGTAGACATTGTCGGAACAACTGTTAAATCGTTCCCTCTAATATCTTACGACTTCGAAACAACCACTTATAGCCCTAGATTTTTGTACGTGCTGTAGGCTATTGTAACCCGGCCATTTTGCCAGAGCTCGGGTTCGTTGCTGTTACATACCCGTTTACAAATAAAGAGTAAGTGCTTTTAACGAGTTCTAGGTTTCCTATGTGCTGTAGTACATCCTCGTCTTTGCCGGGAGTAAGCGGGAATCCTACCTTGTACCTATGAGAGAAGTTCTCTGCCTTTAAAGCTGGGCCAGTGTAGTCTTCTATTATATCACTCTCTTGAATAGCACCGCCGCTCTCAGCTCCTGAGAGGTCGTCTGTTGAGTAAGAGAAATCTATCTGCCGAGTAATATTCAAACTCTTTCCTCCTAAATCAGACTGAGTGCTATCTCCCCAGAACACGTCGTAGTCTGTGCCCGATGCCTGGTACAAGCCGCTCCCGCCAGAGTCGCCAATTGCGGTGTTTTTTAACAACGAATCAGCCGTGGTGTATGGAGGGTAGCATAAGTCGGCGCCAAATAGCGGATTGTCTTCTCCAAATGGAGTCATTCTAGCCGAGGCCGGTTTCGGAACTTCGCTAGTTCCGGCTACAAAATTACCGCCATCATAGGTAATCTTAAGCACATCAGAGAAAGAAATTGACTTTCCAGAATCAACGTTCGCGTATTGGAAGGCGATGTCTTTTGCATCGTCGTAGTACTTAATAAATTCTCCACCGAGCCCACCAGTGTAGTCATTACCATCTGCGCGTGGGGTGCCTACCGGAGTATTAGCACCAGCCACCTCATTTACTTTCTCTATACCAGAAGAGAAAGCAATAAGCCATATCTCGTCCCCTATAAGAGCGCTCGTTTGGTCAGTTGGGAAGTTATTAGCGGTTTTATCCCATTTAACTCTTTCCACTGCTAAGGAAATAGGAGCAGCGAATCCTTGCTCAAAACCAGGAGACCCAGCACCGCCACCTGAAGTTAAACTTCTACTCACAGCCGATGCACTAATAGAACCTAGCCAAAAATCAGAAGTAAGAGCTTCGTATACTCCTTGGAATCCAGTAGTAGTGTCATCAGAAGCCGTAACAGCATTAAGATCAACATGAAGATAGAACTTATCGGCTAATGGGCTATCTCCTTTATTACTTCCGCTTCCGGCCACTAGCCCTCCTCTCCAGAACATCTGTTTAATTATAGGTGTAAGACTTTGAACAACTGTTTTGTTATTTGTTCCGCCTCCTAAATCATTTGCCTCAAGGGCCTTGTTTCTTATATCAGTAGAGCCACTGTAATCCTCCAGCGCGTTATTAATAGGCATTGCGGACGAAACAAATTGTCCGCCATCACCCAAGTCGTTTGGTTCTAGTCTAATTCCTATATAATTTTCTGAATTTTTATTAGCTGTGCTATACTTTGCTTCTCCGAGGATTAAATTTTTTCTTGTTGTGTAGGTATAAGATCCGTTGCCATAAAGCCCTACTTGGTAAGCATTAGATTTTAATGTGTCTTTAAAATAATTACTTTCCCATCCGTCCAAAGGGTTATTTTTAGCTGTTATGTCTTCAATAGCGCCATCGCTGTAGGCAATGTATCTTTGACCCTCTAGCGTTTTCCAATAATCTTCTTTATCCTCAAAAGCTTTTTTAAAGACGCTAGGTTCAAATGTAGTTTCTGAAACTTCAACAAGATCTTTATACCCTCCGTAGCCTTTTTTCGGAGAGACTATTCTAGAGGACCACAATAGCGAAGAGTCATCATCAAGGTTTGCATAGACAGACCTTTTAGGTTTAATTCTTAACTTAAATTTTGCTAACGGATTGTCGCCGATCCAAGGCAAACTTCCATCAGCAGTATCAAATACTGTGGTGTACGCGTCGTCGTTTGTATAGGCTATTAGATCGGTGCTGTTATCTCCAGAGGTAGCATTCTGTAATTGAATAGTCTGTACACTACCCCCTTCTAGTACTACCTCTACTTCCCTTGTAAGGTTTGTTTTAAGTACGTACTTAACTTTAGGATCTGCGTTTGATCCGTTATTACCCAGCTTATTTCCTTTATACTCAAACTCTGCATCTTCTGTTATATTTTCTCCGCTTGCAAATTCTTCTATACCGGTTACGTTTCCGCCTGCTTCCACCGTGACTGTAAATGTAGGGAGTTTTGACGGAACCTGATCTGCGTCTCCTGTACCTTCTACCCAAGAAAACTCTATATTTTCATAAACACCCGGCGTAAAACCTGAACCGAACGTTTGAGGGTCATATATAAAGCCTTCTAATCCTGCTAGATTTTTATAGTAAGAGATTATTTCATAAACGATATCAAAAGACTCGGCGCTTGTGGCCATACCATTTGCCGTCTTTTGTATGGTTGAGTCATTTTCAAACTTAGTGGCACCATCTGGCTTTTTAATAATCCCTGATGTGGTGGTTATGTTTATATCGAACTCTTCGCCAAAAAACTTGCTAACTTTAGTATCATCTACAACACTACCAGTCTTTATAAAAATATTTGGCTCAAACGGAGTAACCTCCTCTAAATTAGCTTTATCAGCTCTTCCGTGCCAGATCCTCAGGGAAATTGGTACATATCTATAAGATGCCCCTGACGCTCCGTCTGTAGTTCTATAGTAGATAAACTCTTCTGGTAAGTCATCTAGAGTAAAAGATTCTTTGGAGAAATATCTAAGTCCTCTCTCTCCTTGATCATCGTCGGATAAAAAGCTCGCAGAGTTAGCTGAGTCTAACGTGTCTATTACGTTAGTCCATACAGGAGAACTTACGGATCCGTCCGTTAAAACATCAATTTTTACTCCGATATTTGTTTGTACCTCAAATACGTATTTAAGATCATCGGTGTCCCGGTCCATCCTTAGATATCCATCCCATCTAACCCCCCAGTTATCAATATTATCCCTTAGAACTCTAGGAGCTCTTTCCCACACCAGGTTGGAGTCTTTTACAATGTTATCTCCGTCGTAATCATTTTGGTGGATTACAGGGATTCTGTAAGAAATGTATTGATCTGCGTTATAATAATCTTCTTCTATATAGAAACTTGAGACTCCTCTTTCATAAGAAAGTATTGCGTTGCTTGTTTCTGGGTTTTTATCGTCTGGACCATCGGCTCCTGTTAATTCGGCAGAACTAGCTCCGGGGCTAGTTGAGTACCACTTTGGTAAGTTAACAGAAGAGTACTCTCTTTCAAGTTTAAATACTATACTCTCAAAGTTTGTACCGTAATTAAGTTTTAAATTTTTTAATTGTGCTACAGACTCAACGTCTCTTGCGGTCCAAGTGGCCGCATCGTAGTCAACAAGCACAAAGACATTAAGCCCTGCAAGGCTCAGTGTTTGGCTTGCAATAGCCGGGTTTTCAAACTCAGTTAGTACATAAGCAACTACTCCGGTAGTTGGCAAAGTAAAATCGCTATCTTTACTAAAAGTAAATCCTGCGGTTATCTCTCCAGAAACGTCATTAAATCCGTTGGTTAATTTTAAGGTCCCTACTAATTGTCTTTTGCTAGGTGCAATGCTATAAAATATTGCATTAGCGCCTTGATGAAGATTATTTAACTGGCCTCTTCCAGTTAGCCCGTCAATATCTTTTAGCCTATCTTCTATTCTTATTCTAGGAAAAATATCAATTTCTGAGCCTTCATCAGTAACACTAACATCCTTCAGAGGAGTTAAAAAGCTTGTTGTAATGTCGTTTTCAACAAATTCTTTTGTGATATTAAAGTCATCAGTGGAGTATATGCCATAGATAGACCTTTCTGCTCTATCTGTAACTCTTGTTAAGTAATTTAGTACGTTTAATAACGCCTCGCCCCTGTCCGTAAGATCACTTAGAGCGTTATTTCTAACAGCTCCAGTGTATCTAATCTCATTAGACTTCCTTCCTCCCCTCCTCTTTAAGTAAGAAAGAAGGTTCGTACTATCGAGGTTTAAGTTATGTACTTTTTTATCAATTCTTGTTGCCATAATAGGGGCACTAAATACGATCTATAATTGTACTTTAAACCCTACGCGGCGTATAAATCTGCGTATTCTCTGATGACTGATTTTACAAAGCCAGATCTCACGATCTCGTTAAATCCAAATTCAACGTGACCAACTTCATTAAGCTTGGATAACCTTTTTGCTGCATCAGATAATCCATCTCGTCCAAACTTTCCATCAAGATCACGTTGTACAACATCACCAAGTAAAGCAACTTTGCTATCATTTCCTAACCTTGTAAGTACTGTGAGTACAGAGTGGGGTATCGCATTTTGCATCTCGTCTGCAATAATAAAACACTTGGCCAGACTCCTCCCTCTGAGATGCTCTAAAGGCACGAACTCAATGACTTTCTTCTCAATAAGGTAATCTGCCTTGCCTTTGGGCATAAATACCGATAAAGCGTCTTTTAGTGGTGCAATATGCGGAGCAGTCTTCTCATCTATTTCTCCTGGCAAGAAGCCAAGCCCTTGTTCTCCCACCACATCCACGATGGGTTTTACATAATAGATTTTGTCGATTTCTCTTTTTTGAAGAGCTTGACATGCGGCGTATACAGAGAGGAGTGTTTTTGCAGTGCCGGGTGGCCCTGTTAAAATTGTTAGAGTCTTTGTTTTAAGGTAATTGAGCGCATCCACTTGAGATGGGTTACGGGGCATTACTATTCTGACCTGGTCCTGTTCTCTATTTTGTGGCATATAAGATTGTTCTGTGCGGATTTTTTGTCTACGGGTGTTCTTTACTTTACGTGCCATAGGGTCTCCATATAGCAAAAATCCCCAGAGCACATTTCTGCGCTTAGGGGACTCTGCTCAAACTAATTATAAAGTGACGAAACATTAAGCGAGGGATCTTAATTAATGTTCGTATAACTTTAAACCCACGTGCTAATAGCGGCTCTTTTCCAAGTATTGTTTGCTACACAAATATAAATAAATCCGATATCCCAAGCAACATCACCCACTACTCCTGCGGAACCCGCGTTAGCTGGAGGTTGAGAAGGTAGGTTTACTTTGCCTGCAACTGTAAGATCACCAGCTTTAGATAGAGAAAGCTTAGAAGACCCATCTACGGCAACCTCTAAGGGTTTTGATCCTGCGCCCGAGGAAGTATCGGTTATGGACAGTTTTAAGGCATACTGGTCTACGGTATTGTCGTTCCAAGTAGTTGCGACCTCTAGAGGAGATGTAGGGGCAGAGAGTCCAATACCCACCTTACCTGCAGAGTAATAAGCGTCTGAACCGGTCTTAGCCCATACTCCCGCGAGCTTCTTAGCAGTATCATCAGAATGATCTACATAGTATACTTCTTGGAGGTTCTCGTTGAGGAACAACTCTCCTGGTTGAGCAAAATCATTATCGTTTGTGTACTGCGTTTGAATATATGCTAGGTTCTTGGCAGAATCGGACGAATATCTAATCCCCCACCTATGATTCGGAGTTGTCATGTGACTATAACAAAATATCTAATCTAGCTTTAAACTCTAACTATCTGTGATATAATTATACATATAACGCTTGTAATTAATGAAGCCAAAAATTTTTGCTGTGCTGGGGGCTGACCGTGTTGGAAAAAGCACCTTTATAGAAAATTCTTTTCATATTATCAAACAATTTAATTCTAAAGTAGAAAAGCTTCATTTTTCTGGACCCAAGCCTAGCCATAATAACCCAATAGATCAGTATGTATTTCCGCTTAACGACTTAATGAGAGGAAGCTCTCCTGAGTATGTTCTTTGTGACCGAGGATTTTCAGAAGTTTGTTTCTACGAGAGGTTTAGGAGAAATATTATAATTTCAGAAGAATGGGCTATAGCCGCAGAATCTTATTTCAAAGCAGTTAGCTCGGAAATTAATGTCTTGCTTATTAACCGAGACTGGGAATGGAGTCAGCCAAAACACGTTGAGGAAGTAGATCAGTTATTTCCCGAAGCCTCAAATTATTTTAAAAGGACTCAAATGCTTGTTAGGGAAAAAGAACACGTAAGTTACTACGAATATATGCCAAAGTACCTAAAAAATATCTCTACCCTTCCCTATCAAATTATCCAGCCTAAGCTAGGAGAGTCTGTCTTGGATTACATTCTGGTTTAAAGATAACTAGATTTGTTATAAAGCAATACTATGGCTAATATTCTAAACGAGGGCTTATCTCGTACCCTGGGTATTGGATTTGAATTTAAACTCAAGTTACAGACTCTTCTTGCAGAGTTTAAAGACGACCCGATTGTCCAAGCTGAAACAACTGAGGCTGCCGCTGCAGCCGCCGCTCTTACAAAATTTATTAAGTGTGGTCCATCGATGGGATTTGAAGCTAAGCGTAATGCCTACGCTTGCTTTGAGCAGATTGTAACTGCTCTTAAAAATTCCTCCTCTGTCCCCGCCTCAGACGACACCGCGCTTACCACAGAACTTGTAAATGTTACTAAGTTTGTTGGTTTAGAAGGCGAAGAAGACTTCCACTTTATGGTTGCGGCCTTCAATCTCTGCGAACTCATCTCTGGTGTAGTTGGCGAAGTTGAAACTGAAGTCGTTGAAGGAGTTGCCGCTACCGGCGGAATCACAACACTCGTCCTTCTCGATGGTGGATCTGAATACACTGTCGACGGCGCAGACGAAGACGAAGATCCTTACTCCGTGCTCCTTTCCGGTACAGAAGATACTGGAAACGGAACTGGAGGCAAAGCAAGCGTGGTTCTTGCCGGTGGTATTATCACCGCAATCAACTCTGTTACTGCTGCGGGCTCTGGATACTCTGTTGGCGACATCCTTACCTTGGAAGTCGATACAGGAGTACATGCTTCTGGAGATCTTGGAACACAGGCGCTCGTCGAAGTTACTGCAATTTCCTGATAAAAAACTAAATAATACTTTATCCCTCAGGAGGAGATCCCTTCTGGGGGTTTAAAGTATCTATAGCCATATCATACGCTCGTGAGTAGTTTGTACCGTTGCCGCGCAAGAGTGGCATATAAGCCAAAGAAAAGCAAGAAAATAATTATATTTGAGGAGCAGCAGATTGCCTCAATTATAACAAAACTTGAAGTTCCTTTTAGCGGAGCGGATCAAAACGTATCTGGTTCTTTAGAGGGCGCGTTTAATAGGGAGGGTAACACTTGCACCGTTGTCCTTAACGATCCCTTTTTAGACGGGGTGGTGTGGCGAGCTCTTAGGGATGTCGATAGAGCTGCATCAATGAGCAACGTGGCCTCGTTGGAAGGAGTGTTGTTACCTCAGTGCAAAGAAGGAGAAAGCCCGGAAACTACAAAATGTGCAAAGTACTCATTTCTTGACGATCCTGCTACAGGAGACGTGTATGACAACGAACCAATTTTAATAATTACTCTGTGGTACACTTTAGAAGGGATAAATGAGACAAACTCTATCACTCTTTACTACAAAATAGTAGGTGTAAAAGCTACTCATGGCGCCGGCGTTGATCCGCAGGTTACGTTAAACGGGAGAAGCGTTTACGAAGTTATTTTTCAGGAAAACGTGAATCCTAAGTTTTTTGAAAAAGATGCAGTGCTTGTTGACGAACTTAATAAAAAAGTATTTAACCCACAAGGATTTAAAGTGGAAGATGTTTGTGCCACTCCTGCCGACGAGATAAAAAATGAAAGGACATATAGAGTTAACGGGCTAACAAGCAAAGAGATGATAAATAAATTTTTATCAGAAACAGAAGATTCCCAAGTTTTAAACCTTCCTACAAAAGAATTCGGAAATAATATCCAGATCTGCTCAAAGGGAGATAGCACTTGTTATGGCTCTAGGGTGTTTTATCTGGGCAAGGGGCTTTATAACAACTACAAGATTAACTCACAGATCCCCTCAAGTAAGGCAGAACGAGTCGTCTCTCAAGCAACTGTCCCTCCTTCTTTGCCTGGCGAGGCAAAAACAGGAGATAAGAGAGAGTACCAGCTAAGCGCCGGGATGGACAAAAAAACTACAAAAGAGAAGCTAAGTAAAGTATCTCCTCAGGCTTTTGTAAAGCCAGCAAATCTATTTAAAAACCTAGAGGATTATGGTACGGGAGACGGAGGAAATGGCTGGAAAGGCTCTGGTAAAGGTGACTCTTTTTCTTTAGAAAAGATAGAGAAGAAAAAACTATTTGGCTCTGTGGAAAGCTCGGAATCATTTCTAGGTGGTGAAGTAATCGAAGTTGGGGAAGCATTTATAAAAATACGCACTGCATATTATATCCACTTATGCAACGAGAGCAGAAAATGTTTTAGGCTGAATGTGCACGAAGAGTACAGAAAACTCAAGTCGGTCTCTGTGAAAGAAAAAGATATAATAGAACCAGGTGGGTCTATAGGCGAGGCGAATACCGAAGACCCTCAGGAATCTACAGAATTCAGATACTTTGCCAACGCAAAGAGCGAAGGCTTTATTGTTCTAGACCCTGGGTCTTTAAAAGACGCAATGACTGTGTCTGAAAAGGGGTCAATAGACAACATTGAAGGGGCACCTACAAACAATTCTGCAGACGGGGTTTTTGTTGGTAACGTTGGAAGTACAGGTAAATCGGAAGGGCCGCATCTTCACGCTGAGCTGGGTCCATTTACAAAACCTGGAGGAAGAGGACAACCTCTAACAGCCGCTGATGTCGATCCTTATGTCCGCATTGGTGGCCTACCAGCAAGTAAATGGGGAGGGGTATATTCTCCGTATGGACCGAGAAGAAGCGGGTTTCATTACGGCATAGACATTTCTGGCCCCGGGCCCGGTGGCAAAAGCATTAATGGCCAACCGATAACTATCGGAGGAGGCGCAACTATTGTCGTGTCGGGGTCCGATGGCGGATACGGTAACAAGGTGATTATTAAAAGACCAGACGGAAGGGAGTTATTACTCGCTCACCTCCAAAACGATTCTATTCCTGCAGATCTTCCTAAAAACTCTACAGGTACATTTTCAAATACCGGGAAACCGCAAGGTGGCGGGCCGGGAACTGCAGGGGTGGCAAAAGACGGCGTAAAGCTTGAAACTGAATTTAAAGGAGTCCCTAAGTCCCTAGAGATACTACCAGGTCGTACTGTGCTCTCTTTTATCTCTAATTATGATAGTTGGATTGAGAACAATAAGTCTAACACGGTTGATCCTGGAGTCTGGATCCCAGAGCTCTATAAAAACTGGATGGTTACTGGTACGACCTTTAATTGGGACAACGGAGACTTAAAAGTCAAACTCTCTTGTAATAGAAAATGGAATGTTTCAAGAGACACGTTTTTAAATAATATTCCTAGCTTTGCCCAGTATAACTCTGATGGCAAATATTCTGACTATTATGACTATATAAGATCGAGTGGGGATCTATGTTACACAACTGCCGGCGGCAAGAACTCCTGCGCAGAATTTTGTAGGAAAAAAGAGAGCTCAAGTAGTACCGGGGGCGGAAGTGGGTCACCAGACGTAACTACTTCTTATCCGCAAGGCAAATTTATTTACACATGCAATCAATACAACTCTGGTAAGGTCCAGGCTTTATTAGATGCAGGATCAGCTCTAGGAGTGACTAATAAAGCAGGTCTGGCAGGTATCGTTAGCGGAGCGCTGCAAGAAAGTACTTCTGCTTTAGACCCTACGATTATAAGTGGAGTATCTGGAGAAAGTAGCCAAGGTATATTTCAATGGAACCCAGCTGTTGGCCGCTTACAGGATCTTAAGAAGTGGGCGAGCGACAACGGATTTAACTATCTAGACTTTAACACCCAGGTAAATTATTTTGTATATGACGTTAAGCGTGGCTATCCTAACTTAGTCCCAGCTTTAAATAGCGCAACTACTCCCTTCGGTGCTGCAAACGCGTTTGACGTAAATTACACTATCTCTGGGGATAGAGACAAGGGGCCTAACTGGCCACAAAACCAAAACCGGACCGCTTTTGTTAATAACATACTAGAGTGCATGACTGAACCATGATACCAATAACAGCACTCGCTCAGTTTGTATTGGGTATGGCCTTAGATTCTGCTAAAGATGCTTTTAAAAATCAAGCCAAAGAGCTACAAAAAGACCTAGAAAGACGCCAGCAACTCCAAGTTGCCAAGGCACTAATCGCAGAGCAAGTTGCCCGAGCGTATTCCGACCAAGTCAAAACAATATCTGAAGGGTACATAACTGCACTCCAAAACTCTACGCTAGATTTAGAATTTTCAGAAAATGAAGGAGATAAACTAACACTTTTAGCCGAGGGTGCCCTACGTAAACTCGAAGTATTTCTTGATAGGCAAAACCCTGAAGGCCCTATAATCCAGTTTCTTCAAAAGAGATACGAAGAAGAAAATATTAGGCGGATAACAGGAAGGTTATTTGCGGGACACTACGTAAACCGCAAAGGAACAGGGTTGTATAGCATATATAATAAGATGGGGTACGCTCCTATAGTCGATAAAAATAAGCCGTGGCTAAGCAGCGGGACAACCGCCCAAGGCATCGGGGAAATAGTAGCGGAAAAAGCAGACGAGCTATTTGAGCAAGCTTTTAATATCGATCTTACAGAAGAAGAGGTCAGAAGAACTTAGCCATAGTACTTAGATCCTTTCTTTAGGTTCTCTGTGGCGTTAAGAACTTGCAGCGAGGCATTCATCATGTGGTAATCAAAGAAAGACTCCGCTAAGTCGGTGTCTTTGAAATAACATTTTGTTCCCCTACAATACACATCAACGTTTTCTAGGTCTATTTTATAGTCTCTGCAAAACTCCTCTACAATGTTTTTAAAAGCGTACCTATGGTCAATATGAAATTCCCCCGCGTTAATTACTTGCCCTGAGACCGCGCATTTAATTTTATGCCCAAGCGGCCCTTGAAGCTGACGCAAGACGCTTTTCCTATATGAAATTATTTGCGGCTCTATGATTTGTCTCATGGCCACTAGAGCTTCTTTCTTGTTCTTTTTATACTCGGGGATCTCTTTCTTTCTAGGAAACAGCTCCTCTACAATCTTTCCCTTACCGAGCCACACCTCTCTTTTAGAACGGGGGGTGATCATCACTACACCTCTTACGGCTCGGCCTTGGAACTTCTTATTTCTTATTTTATATCTAAGCCCTTCTCTAGAATGAAGCGTTTTCCACTTCTCAATCTTACCCACTACATCATGGATAAAATCAAGATCTGGAGGTTTTACAAAGTAGTTGCATTCCGTGCTTTTGACGACTTGGCTCCACTTTTCTTCAAACTTTGTTTTTGTATAGTCTTGTCCCAAGACTCGAACGACTTGTCTGCCCATAAGATGTAGTTGATTAGCTTTGTCGAGTACGACTTAATATCATCAATGTTTTTAAGATGAGAGTTTTTACGAAGCAAAGTGGAAACCGACCTTTTCTTAACAAGATAATCTATTAAAAACGTCTCGTCGTTCTTCTCTAGATCTGTGATCCTAAATAAAAGTTCTTTATGATTGGTTAGTAGTTCTCCAAAGCCAATTTCAGAATCTTCTGTTGAATCCATTACACAGTTTTGTTCTGTTACTGGATTAAAACTCATGGTAAATGCAGTACGAACCGTGTCTACTTTTTTAACCGGTATTTGTAAGTCGTCCGCAATTTCTTGGTTTGTTATATTAGGATTCTTAATCAGATATTTCCTAATCTTTAAATATAAGTCAGAATAAGACCTAGGCATCTTTACTAACCTAGAGCTATCTCTGAGATAATTTAACATGTGAAACTGTAAGCATCTATTAACCCAGGTGGAAAAGTTTGCTCCTTTACTCTGATCCCAGGTATCATAAATACGTACAATGTACTCTAAAGCTGCATCCCTGAGCTCTTCAAACGGCAACCCTGTAAAGTTAGAAATCTTTCTAGCAACCTGATCAGCCTTCCACATCTGTGATATGATATGCTCATCTCGAAGATCTCGGGCCCTTTTTGACCTAATTCTAGGCTTTGCTATAGGCACATCATTCATTTTTAATTGCTTCCAGTATAAAAGTTTTGAGCTGACCCGCAGGCATAATGCCTTCAGTATTCAGCCCAAGAAGAGTTCCTTCGTTGTTGAAAATAGCAAAGTTAGGAGTGCCATCGCACTCGATTTTATCACAAAATTCCCAGTCATCGGAAGTAACATCCCATTCACCAAAACCCGCGTTGTAATGCGGGAATTCTTCGCTAACTTCGTTAGCAACTTGAGCCCAGATAGGGCGCATAGCTTCACAAGCTGCACAGCTTGGTTGCTTAAAAAATACTATTCTGTATTTAAATTTAGGTTTTTCTGACATAATTATTACTTATAAGTAAATAAACGCGTGCGCTCGTCGTTATTGTATAAAAACCTACGACTTTTCTAATTATACCATGCGCTAAAGATAACGCACACCCCCGGCGTTTCTTACATTTCTCTTATCTCCGAGCAAATTAGATAGAGAAGAAGACTTCCTAGGATTAGAAGACGTAGAAGAGTCGTAGGCCAATTTAGGTAAAGAAGACCTAATACCACCAGAGCTTAATTTACCTCCCATAAGCTCGTCTCTATACACTGTGACTCCGTATACAAATGCATCTACAAAATCATCATTTTTAATAAAAGGGAAAGAAGTTAGTTCGTTAATTCTATCTTGTAGATTGGGGATATTTTCGTAAAGACTTACGGCACCTTCTTCTACAAGAGGAGCAACAGAGTTTGCTCTTAGTACTTTATCTTTAGACGGTATGATTTCTTTGATCTGGATAGATAGAGAACTTCTAAGCGATTGTATCAAAGGAACCCCACTAGCCCTTCCTTCAATGTACAAGCATCTAATTTTCCATTGTTTTACAACTTGAGGTATAAGTTTTTGAAGGTCTGGAAACTCCATTCTCTCCATAACAACGTGCAAGAGCCTTAAGCTCTTATCTTTTGCTAATCCCCAAACACAAATAGCAGTAAAGTCATTCATACTAGTTGCTTTATAAGCCGTGTCCACAGTTGCGTAGATATAGGAGTATCTCTCTTGTTTCTCATAGGTTCCTAGCCAGTGTTCTTTAAATATAGCACCGGCATCACCTGCAGGTTGGCCTTGGTACAACGAGTTAAAATCCCTCTCCCCAATAGACTTTTTAATTGCGTTTAAGTTCTCTAAAGGGAAAAACTCTGGCCAATGAGACTCACCTAACTTTCTGCCTAGCGAGTCGTTTTCCTCATCGACACAGATCGCTGGGACATTAAGCTCTCTCCAGTTATCCCTGTCGGCACTAAGCAGTCGGCCAATCACATCATCGCAATGAAACCTTGTGCCCATGGAGATGATCGCATGGTTTGGCAGACCTCGAGTCAAGAACTGAGCCTGAACCCAGCTAAATGTGCTCTCCATAATAGTCAATGAGTTACCATCAGCCAAAAGGTCATCAAGTAGACCGACACCAGGTAGGTCCTGGTCGTCGATGACTCCATATCCAAATCCGGTGACGCTACTTCCTGCAGAAGCAACCTTGATCAACCCTCCGTTTTCTGTCCTAAGAGCGGTAAGGTTGCACTTCTCTTTATTAACCTCGCATTCTGGAAATATCCAAGCAAACTTCTCAGAAGTTATGTAGTCCATCACCGCCCTAGAGTTCTCTGTAGACAGACCTAAAGCGTAAGAGCTCATAATAAACTGAGCCGTAGGACTTCGCCCTATCTGCCAGGCCGGAAAAATCCGGCTAATAAGCATGGACTTACCCGTCCTTGGTGGGAGAGATATAGCGCTCCGCATGTAATCTTTATTACCATCTCCAATGTTTTGAAGATAGGTACATATGAGTTCGTGGACTGGATAAGATTTAAATTGTAAGTCTGTAATTACTTTTGCAAAAGCAACAAAGTCTGTACGGCACTTAAGCCTAAGAAGCTCTTCTTTGTCTTTTGAAGAAAGGCTGTTGCCCTTCTTTTGCATATCAGCTACAATCTCCTTCTCCTTTTCTAGCTCTTTCTTGTTCATTGTTAATTTGCTGTAGTAAAGAATCAAACTCGCCAGAGTTAAGTTGGTTTGTAGAAAGGGAGTTAATTATGCCTCCGGTTTTGCTTGTGAAATCTTGGTAGATGTAATTGACTGTATCTTCTTCTGGCTGATTTAAATTTAATTTCGCTGATAGTGAGTCGTTAAGCACTTTAGACTCATTATTTCTTGTTGTAAGATCGCTGAATGGGGCATCTAACGTGGGGTCAAGCGTAGAGAGTATTTTTAAAGCCTCTAGAATCGTTTTAATTAGGTTTAAAATTGCTTTTGTTCTAGATTTCTTATAGTAGGCTGGGATTGTTTTAGTATGGGTAAAAGTCTTTGCAAGAGCAGGTGTAATTACAGCCATACCCCTTCCCCCCTCTTTTTGCTTATCTAACTTCAAGACTATCTTGTAAAGATCTCTAATAGCCTGCGCCTGGGTAGCTGCGTCCGTGGTCACGTTTGTAAGTAACGCTTCCTTCCCCCCAGTTATCAGGTTGTTCATGAAATTCTTAGATCCTAATAGCTCAAGATTTTGTATGAGTTCCATCAAACTCATGTTGTTGTCCGCTACTTTAAATACTTTTTCAATCGCCTCCATTGAGTAGATTATCTCAGCGTCGCGGTCTTCTCCCTCAGCACCTCCCTTAAAGGCCGCTTCAAGTTTCCCACTTAAATCGTTAACTCTATCTACAGACTCGATTATGGAAGTAAGGTTAAATGGATTTTTAGGTATGAGTTCTCCTCCTATCCCAGTGGAAACCAACCCTAAGGCTTTTGCTAGAGGGTTATCTAGGTTATTTAAGATATCGTTGCCGGCTAAATACACATTAGAGTTATCTAGAGTAACATTACCACAAGGATCCAACAGCCTATTCCCGTCGCTATCTACCCCGTGCTCTGTTTTTCTGCACTTAGGACTACATGGGCACGGATCACCGCCCCCACCACCAAACAAACCTCCAAGGGCTCCAAGAGCTCCTCCCCCGCCTAATATCGAAGCGAGCGGATTCTTTCCGCCTAGTAACGCGGTAACGGCAGTGAATCCTAAACCTCCTGGTAAGGCCAATGCCAAAGGTCCGCCCAGCCCGGCGGCTCCTAATAAGGAGGAGGCCGTGGTAGGAAGGCCGGGCACTAGTGATGCAAAGGTACCGATATTACTAAAGTCTTGGAAAAGTTTTCCTACTTCGCCAAATGACCCAGAGCCGATCGCGCTTGTGAGTCCTTCAAGATCAACTCCTCCAAAATCTATACCACCTGCGATGCTATTTACAACTTCAGACAAACCTCCGTTTGTTGCTGATTGAAGTATTGCATTTAAATCAGCCGGGGCGTTTCCTAAATCTAATCCACTAATAGCAAACTTAACTGCTTCGTTTACTGGGAAGGGTATTATGTCGCCGGCGTTAGCGACCGCAGCGTTGAGCCCGCCCAATGGTCCGTCTACCAATGTAGCATTAATTATACTACCTACCTGCGGAGGGAAAGAACCTATTGATTGGTTAGTCGCGCTAGACCCTGTTTTTTGTAAAATGCCTCCAAGATTTCCACCTGCAGAAACAATCTGAGCGATCTCTGGGCCAAGCTTATCAAGAAAGTTTTGAGCCGTTGCCACATCACCACTTCTAAGTATAGCATCAAGGCCGGATATATTTAAATCTTGGCTTTGGAGAAACCCGGCAGCTACCTGCGTTGCTAAATCTACTGGAAGTTGTCCAGTAGCCAAGCCCTCCACGGCGTTAAACGCTTGAGCAATAGCTTCATTTGTAAACCCTGGGACCGCGCCAGAAAGAGCCTGTTCTATCATCCCTCCAGCTAAGTCCATATTTCCTATAATAGGACTCGTAACGGCGCCTGAAGCAAATTCCAACCCCAAATTTAAAAGAGTATTAGGTTTTACAGGGGATTTACCCCGCCCTAATATCTCTGTTTTCGCCATCACGGGGTCTTTATCTTCAAACTTAAGCGCGGTTCTTGTGCCGTACTTAACCCACTTCATCTTTCTATCTACCCTAAGGCAAATCGTCATCTCTGAGTTACCGCCATCGTCTGCAATAGATGTCATCCCATGAATTTTTTCTGTGCACTTGGGCAGAGTACCTCTTGCGTTCCATGGCAAAGTACTGGCGCTCACCCAGGCCCAGTCTTTATTCTCGTCTCTGCGACAAACTAGGGTTTTCTGAGGTAAGTCTCTATCTTCAGAGTATTCGATCATCTCGCCCGACAGAGCCTCAGAACATGTCGGTTGTGGCCTTTTTTGGTGAACTACATCGCTCCCCTCTGCGGTTTTGGGGTCGGTTTCTCTTTCAATTATCAAGCCACGAGTTAAGTTCTTCCATTCCCAAACATCTTTATCAGGACCAGTTTGTCTGTTGTTTCTTCTAATACAAACTTTCAGATCTTGGGTGACGTTTCCAGAAAAAATATACGCCCTACCTTCGTTGTTCTTGTTGCATTTAGCACCTGGATCTTCTGTGTTTGTTATATCAGAGACATCTATAGTCGGGATTGTAATAGGTGTCTGGGATATCACCTGATTATACGTTGTGTCGTTAAATAACCCGGCCACCACAGAGTTGTCTGGGCTCCCGCTTATCGCAATTACAATACATTTCGACCCTATATACTGAGTAGATAAAATGCCTCTTCCTACTCCAAGAACAGGGATCCAATCGGACTTAGCATCTACAGAGTCCTCTCCAAAAAGAACCCTGACTCTTCCTAAATTTTCTGGGTCTTCTACATCGGAAATAGTTGCAGGTAGGTTTAAAATCTCGGTATCCAGCCCTCCGGTACTCTTAACGTAGCGTTCAAGGGCCGCACTAACACCTACTAGATTAGAGGCTATTTGTGATTCACTCATGTATTATTTCGGGGTTAAAAAATGCGTCACCTTGTCTCCATAGGTCTGCCGCAAGAAAAGCGTATTGTACTCTTGAATTTAACTTTGACTCTGTCCAATACTCAGAGATCGATTGAACTGCCCCCCAAGTTTTTCCGTTTCTGTTGTAGTAAAATGGTAACCTAAAAAATATGTTATTAGAGTCTTCTAGAGTTGCAATTGCGGTCTCGCCGGCAACTAGCTGGTTTCTAAAAGAAGCAGATCCGCTATCAACTCTGTTACCAAGACTATCTAGCTCCTCTGCTCCTACTTGGGCCAAAGTAAATTTTGTCGGCAATAAAGTTGGAGCATTAACTTCATTTCCCCTGAGCCCACTCTTTACTTTAAACGTTCCGTCAAGATTTTTTTCTATCTCTTCTTTTGTATGGGCCTTTACGTTAAACAAACTAAATAAAAACACAAGGGACAAAATACTACCTTTTGATTCCATCAGACCGTCCCACTCCGCTTTATATGCAGAAAAATTACCTGAGTAGCCTATAGAGGCCAAATCTACGTTAGAAAGATCTGTACTTCCGTCTGTTATTTCCTCTGTAGAACGCCAAGGACTAGAATCAAAAGGACTTAAGTCTAAGACTTCTCCTTTTATAGTCTTATACTCGGTCTCTGCAACGGTTTGACTAAGTTCTTTTTCAAACCACCCAAGCGCGTTTCTAATAAGAGTTCTTTTATATTTTTCGTTCCAATTCACGTTCCAAAAAGGCCTAGTAAGACCCGCGTGCTGTGCTAGCCAGTCTAAGTTTTTAGGGCTGCATTCATTAGGATCTAAATAGGTATAATAGAACGATTCTATCTCATGTTTCTTTTCTCTTAAAAACTCATCGGCACCGGCTAAAATCCATTTGGCAATAGGAGCTCTAGGTAGCCTATCTTCTGGTAATTTGTACCAAGATTCTATGTCTTTTGGGGAATAAAGTTCAGATTTTGTTCTATCTGATAGCACAGGAGACATGCCTAAAGCCCTCCTTTCTTCTTCGTCAAAAATAGTTCTAGGAAGAAACTGATAGGCAATTAATCGGTCGCTAGTTGCAACAACAGTGCCTACTTCTAGCGCAGAAATGGGTATATTAAGTCTTTCGCCCTCATCCGCCACTAATAACATCTGCTCTGATTCTTCAGGGCGATAGCTTAGAGACGCTGATGGTAACCTTAAATAGATGGGGCGAGTATTTTCATCAGAGATAGATCTAATTTTTGATTGCTTTAACCCAGATCTAGTAATCTGAATACAGTTAGTAAAAAGCGACCTAAGTTCTCTAAATACAAAAGATATAAATTGCCTATTTGTCTCGTGCTTTGCAAAACGATTTTCCCATCTTTGAGCCATTATTTCAGAAATTTTTTCTTTCCAAATCTCGTTAATTTTAAAAAGCGTGTCTTCTACCGCAGTGTATACTTCTTCAGACAGATCTGTATCCGCAAGAGAAGAGTACCTAGGGCCAGTTTCGATATAAGGTAAGTTTTTATACGCTAACTTTAAAACTCTTACAATAAAGTCTTCTTCTGGAGTTATAATGCCGCTTAAAGTCTCTGGGCCATCTAGAGAAAAAGCGTTATTAAATATTTTTAAAACATCGTCCGAAAAAATATTTTCTAAATAGTTAGCAGGAGGAAGGAGAATTGTAGTTGCTTTACTGGCGGGCTTGTCTATTTCCAATACAGAGCCATCTAAATTTTTATATCTTCCTCTAATAATTGTTTTTAACTCTACTACCTCTTTACCACCAACAAAATACTCAACAGCAGCCCCGTTATAATTAGACTCAGAGGTGTACTTCCACTTAAAGTTGGAAACTTTCCTAAGCCTTCCTATAAGGCATTTTCCGGGCTTGCAGTTGGTGCTAGTGCCGTCTGTACAAATTAAGCCTTCTGTCGCGCAATTTTCATTACCTCCTAACAAGTCTCCTGGAACAGAAACGCCGTGAGAGAGTATCTTAAATTCCCCCGTAGCTTCTGCGTTTATTGCTTCTGGCTCTGGAGAGTATACATTGCCAATGCTTTCGTACTCAAAGCCTGAAGAGTTTATCTTTTTAATATCCCTAGAAATAACTTTATTTCTGTTATCATTTAACTCTTTTTTAAAATCAAAATTAATTTCTGCGAGGGTGTGCTCTGCTATTTTAAGTTTTTTCGTTCTAGCAAACTCTATAGTAATCTTTCCAGAAGAAAACCCTCTACGAATAAAGTTTCTATTTTTTTGGTCCCAGATAGATATGTTTTCCATCGTCAAGCTCTAAGGTACTGATCGTAGTCTGTATTCAAAAATGTGTATGTCAGCGGTGATTGGGTGGATACGTCAATAAAGCTTACAGTTGTTTTATAAGTTCTAAAAGATCTGACAGGGTTCGTATTTTTAAAAATTGTTTCTACAGAATTAATTCTTTGCTCCAGCGTATTGATACAAACGTCGTTTACTTCTGTTGATTTAAATGGCAAGTTGCAATTTACTTCTCCGACGTCGTTTCCTCCTGTTAACTGAAGCAGGTCCATTGATAGAGTTTTTACTCTACTTACAACGTTTAAAGCGTATATGCTATTAAAAATACTCTGATAATTTAGTTCTCCTCCTAATCCAATAGCGCTCGGGGAAATCTCTTCCAGTAGTAAATTATTTATTACGTTCGCAAATGCTCCTATCCCGCCATTAAATTCTTCGCCATTGTACTCTACCACCACTGTGGTTTCTACGGGCGTAATTACAGGAGAGATAAGAGAAACATTAGTACCAATAGGAACTTTTTTTCTCAAGGCTTTTAGCACATTTGACCTAGTAACCTGCTCAAGCGCAGATCCGTCAGAGTCACCTACACAGACCACTACAACTCCAGAAGGTGCTGTTTCTTCTATATCGAATCTTTCTTCGTAGCTTAAAACTTTAATTATAGAAGAGCTAGGTGCTAGAACTCCCACCTCATCCTCATAGTCTTGTGCAGTAATCAAGCCTCTTCTTTTTAACAAAGAAAAAGCTTTTGCTTTCATACTCTCGATAGACTCCAAGTCTTTACCACCTTGGATAGGCGACTCATTTGTTACTCGGTCTAATCCTAAGATATTTACATTTATTTTTTCAATAGAATTAGAGTCTAGGTTGTAGGCCGCACCCCATTTTTCTGCCGTTACCATACCTTTGCCGGAAACTAGAGAGTCTCCTATTCTTACTTCAGACTTTAGTACAAAATTAAGTCTGTTTGCTGTGCTAACAATAGTTCCGGCCGGGATAATTACGGTACGATTAAAATTATTAGTTTTTATAAACGTGACGTCTGTTACAGCTTTTGCACCAATGGACCTTTGAATACCTAACTGTCTGAGCCATTGAAGAGTATAAGCTTCTGGAAGAGCGTTCAAGTAATAAAGTAATTCGCTTTGTGCGTAAGCCTGCCCCTCCACAAGTGCAGAGAGAGGAGAAGCCGGACTAAAATCATTTAGTTCTCCGCCAGACTCAAGAAAAACTTTAGTCTGCATGTCTCGAACTAAAGCCGGAGTGTTTCTCGGGTCAAGCTGTAGAGGTAAAATTGGTCCGTAGATATCAGCCATTAATTCGTACCAAGGTCAATTGTTGTAAAATCTATATTATAAATAGCCTGTTGTGTAGGAAACACATTAAAATCGTCTGACAAGTTACTAAGCGCAGAAGACCCTAGATAGTTAAGATCTACGTTTTCGTACCCATCTGGATTTAGTAAACTTTCACCTAATAGAGAGACTAGAGGGTATCCTACGTACCCTTGAACTACTGATTTTTTAATAGAGGATCCTTCATTTTTATAGGCTACACCTTTGTAGTAATCTACAGGAGAGATTGTTCCATAAACCCTATCTACTCCCCTTGAGTCTTTTGTAGATACGCCTTGCACATCTAGCCTTACTAAATTGTCAGGAGGAGCACTTGTAATTTTTGTGTTTGGGTTATTAATAACCAGTACTAAAACACTAGAAACGTCCTCCCCAACGTACCCAAATTTTATAAATTCTTCTTCTATTTTAGAAGATAACGTTATTGAGTCTATTTCTAAATCCGAATTAGCATTAAACCTATATACAGTTTTTTCTACACTATCAGAAAAAATAGTACTAGGAGAAATAGAATATGTTGAGTATTCGTCTATGCTAGACAAAAATATTTCTAATAGCGTCGAAGAAAATGTACCAACGTCAGATGCGTATAAGTCGATAAAATCTGTTATAATCTCTTCAGAGTCGTACTCTGATTGAATTACAGACTTAAATACGTCTAAGACAAAGTTTTTTGTTCCTACAAAATCTAAGAAAACTTGAGAAGGTCTTTGGCTATCTATAGCCTTTGTCTTAGATCCTCTTTTTATCTGATCTGCTACTGTAGGAAAAAGAGAAGAAGACCCGTAGGCTACGGCCGCTAATCCTCCTGTTGTAGAGAAACTGTCAGTGAGAAAATTGCTTTTGGCCACATTTGAAATGTATCAATCTAATATAGCTTTAAACCGTGGAAAGCAGTTTAAAGGAAGTATAGACTAAGTACAATAGAATTGTAAATGAGTCAAGCATCTATTCAAATTCTGACCTCTAACATAACTGGAGAGGAGCCTTTCATCGGGGACCTGGATGAAGGGGAACTTTTTGCCAATAACGCAGACGGCAGAGTCTGGATGGGAGATTCTATTGGATCTCCTATAGAAATAGGCGGAGCTGTTAAAAACAGTCCTATGGGCTCATTACGCCTGGCTAATTATTTGTCAGTTGACGTAAGTAACGCCGAAAATCTGCCTATTTCAAATACTAATCCTTTACTCATACCTCAAGGATTTTATAGAGAAGCGAGAGTTTTAATTACTTTCCCGCAAGATCCCGTGTCAAGTGTAGTCTATTTTGATTACCCCGTAGACTGGGGCACCCGAGACTCCTGGATTTTAAGATCGACAGGAGTTACCTGGGGAGAAGGCCTAGTAGCATTCGACGAAGATGCAAATAATCCTATTGATGCTTATAGAGCAAAAGATAGACAAATGATGGTGGAGCTTAGCTCCTTTGGCCCTAATGATTCCTGGATGGGCAGATTACTCTGGATCAATAATATTTCATAATTTGAACTCCAATGCTTGACAAGATTACGTTCGTTAACGGAACAATCGTTACCAAGGAGTATCTCAATGAGGTACAAAACGGTACAGACTTCTCTGGCGCACCTGCCAGAGATAATTTCTATGCAGCAACAGACGCAGAAAAAGCTTCTTGGGGCATAGCTCAGAGAGACAAACTTAAAGACTACGAGATTGCTAATCCGCGCGAAGAAGGAGAAACAGCAATTGGTAGGCTAGCTCATGATGGAATTATCTTAGGGCATGGTGTAACTGACTTTACTGGCTGGTCAATTGCGGACGCAACTTTCACCGCTCCAGAGACTGTTCCTGTAAACATCGGCGACGATCAAACCATCACAGTTGACCTAAGTGGAACTCCTGAAAGTTATGCAGTTGTTGTAGAAGCCGGAAAGATTGTCCTTTCGACAGGCGCTATCCTTAAGTGGTTTAGACAGTTTGTAGGGTTGGTTAACACAAGTGGAGATAACTATCTCTATGTTTTAGAAGAAAGCGCAGACCCTGCTGAGCCTAAAATTGCAATTAGTAACGCGTTCCCTTCTGCGTCTTCAGTACCTCATATTCCTCTTGCAAAAGTTAGTGTTTCTAACGGTCAGATAAACGTAGATGGAGTAGTAGACTACCGCCCCAGTCTATATATAGGTGCACTTAACAACTACTCAACGGGTGTATTAAAAAATACTCCAATCCTTAGTGCATCCGAAACTATCAATTCTTGGGATAGAGCAATTCTTGATACCAGAAACGGATCAGTAATTGTCACTCTCCCTGCATCTCCTACAGATAGCGATAGAGTTGCTATTGTTGACTTAGAAGGTTCGTTTGATCGTTATCCTGTAGTCCTAAGACCTTCTGACGGCACAAAAATTAACAACTCTGTTGATGACTGGATCATTAACATCCGCGACTCTAACATCGAGCTGTTCTACAACGAATCAACCGCAGAGTGGAGATTTGAAGAAACCCCCGGATCTGAATGTAACCCTAGACTGGGTACCTTCATTAGTTGTGGCGGTAGAGAATTTCTCGGAGTTAGAGAGGCAGGTGAATGCCCTGATGGCCAGGCTGTTCCTGGCGAGTATCCAAACCCTTCAGAAGGAGTATATCGTTTTGAAGCAGCTACTACAAAGTGCTATAAAGAAGTTAACACAACTGTCGCAATTTATTCAGACGGTGAAGGAGGCCTAATCAAGGTATTTGGTGCAGACAAATGTAAAAAAGTCGGTGCGGGCGGAACGTCTGCTGGGTCTGAAATTGCAAAAAATATAATTTACGTTGACCCTGCCGTGGGCGACGATAGAGTAATTAATAGTGGAACAGACTCAAATAGACCTTTTAGAACTCTTGAAAGAGCAATTTTAGAGGCCGCGAGAGGAAGCAGAAGAACCGAGGGCCTTGATGCTTACGACACCACTGTTATTGAACTAGCACCCGGCGATCACTACATTGATAACTTTCCTGGATTAAATGCAGTTGGCGCAATTTCTTCAGGAGATTCGTACATTAAGCAGGTAACAACTGGCGCTACTTGCTTAAAAGACTGGACAAAAGAATCTCCTTATATCTCTATAACGACAAACAATAACGCTGCAACTCAGCCTCCCGTTGCTTTTTCTTTAGGAAGATCTCTATATACGGCCTCTGGAGCTGTTGGCACTATATACAAAATAGAGAAAGAAAGCATTAACTCTGTTGAGTGGAAAATCTATCTACAATACGTAAATGGATCTTTCTCTCTAGGCGACGAAATCTTTATTAATAGACTTTCTGATGTCAACCCCTCGTCAGGTGGACTAATCGTCCCTAGAGGTATTTCTATCAATGGCGTTGACTTAAGAAAAGTTCGTGTCCGTCCGATGTACGTTCCGGCTTTAACACCAGGGCAAAATACCGCACAAGATAAAAGAACTTATATATTCAAAGTAACGGGTGGTACTTATATATCCCTGCTTACTTTTACAGACAATCAGCAAATACCCAGGACTCACAACACAGTCACTTGCGTCGGATACGCTTCTGAAGAAGAAATTAAAGGATCTCCTGCTGAAACTTCTTTCTACACTAAGATCTTTTCATTATTTTCTGGCATTGATGGCTGGGGATCTCAAGATGGCATAAGCGAGGTAGGCGCGGAAACTACAATCGTTGCCCCTCTTGCAGCAAGTAAAGAAGATAGGTCTCAAGATACTGAGCAAAACGTAACAGGGGTCAAAACTCCTGATATTAATGCCACAGTCCCAGAGTATCCCGGTGGCATTGCTCTTTCTACAATAGACGGAGGAGCGGCAAGTACCTACAAACTTCCAGACGTTAACTCTACAAGATCGTCTTCCCCGTACGTATTTAATTGCTCTGTTAGATCCATATTTGGTCTTAACGGAATGTGGGTAGATGGCTCTAGAGTCTCCGGCTTTAAGTCGATGGTGGCGGCAAACTATACGCAGGTTTCGCTACAAACCGACCCTAATTGCTTTGAAACTCCTACGGTAGAATACTATAACGACCCTCCTACTAACAAGCAAACTGGCTCAGGTAAGAGATACAGAGGAAGCACTGCTGATCCTTTCAAGTACCGCCACTGGGGCTTTAGATCAAGCAGCGACGCTCAAGTTCAGTTAGTTTCTTGCTTTGTTATCGGTAACGCAGATCATTTCATTTCAGAGTCCGGTTCTGACTTATCTATTACGAACTCTTGTTCTGACTTTGGAGATATCTCGCTAAGAGCGCTGGGATACAAACCAGAAGCCTTCTCTCAAGATAAGGGCGTCCCCTCCGGTACATACGGCGGAACTAGAATTACTCAGATAATCCCGCCTCTGCCTCTTTCTTACTCTCCTCTTGCTGACGGAAGTAAAGCAACATTAACAGATACATCTATTAACACGGGATTAGTCTTAGACTATCAAAAAACTCTAGATTATGTCGTCGCAGCAAAAACTAGTAGTAATAACGCACCAAGTGTAATTAGAATCTATGTAAAAAATTCTAATAACGCTTCACCATTTACATTAAAGAACGCCCCTAAGGCAAACGACGTTGCTTTTGGTCAGTTCTCTTACACAAAAAAGACAGAGAACGGGGAGTATATTTTAGCAGGTGGCAAGAAAAGAACAAACAGGCAGAGAATCTATATATCTGGTTTCGACGAAACAGGTACTTCTATTCAGTACACCGGAAACATCCAAGTTGTCGAGGAAGGCAACTCTGGGTACCAAGAACTAGATGACAGATCTAAAATCTTTATCTGGGACACCTCAAAGTCCGCGTGGTACATCTCGGTTAAGACCTCAGGGATTACAGAAGAGACATATAATAAAAACGCAGAAAATAAAGGAGATCTTGATGGCGACGGCTTCTTGCTTAAGAGATTCAACCACGCGTTTAGATTTAAATTAAATCCTGATAGTGGTAGTAATGCCACTTATGCGAACGTAGACTTTATATTTGATAAAGCGCCGGTCAAGCTCATAAGAGGAGTTGATGGCAGAACAGACCGCCAAAGGGTTTACAAAGTCTTATTAGAAGGATTTAATAGAGACTTCGGCTTAAGAAAGCCTCAGAGTTACTATATTCTAGAAAAGCAAGTTGGACCTTTCTTGAACAGCGGAACAGAGCTAACATCCGATCCTCTCACAGTAACTCAAGTAATTTCTTATAAAGACTTTTATAATGTAGAGGAGTCCGAATCTACTAAAGGAAAATATATTTCCTACCTAACTCAGTCTTCTGTTGCCAGAGACGTGTTTACCGGAGACTTTGTCCCCACACGAGACGCTGACGAGCCAGAAGCTACCGAAGATCCTGCAAACTCAATCACTCGTACGGCTCTGGTCAAGATGAACAATCGCCCTGGAGTAACTTATGCTATTGACTCAATTGGTCCAGGCGTAAATCCGATTAACATCTTGGTTGATAGCAATTCAACCGTACCCGGTTTCCTAGTTGGTTTGCATAGACCTTCTGTTATTAGATCTTCTGGCCACACTTGGGAGTGGACAGGATACCTTAATTACGACACTGCTTTCCCTAAATTCCAAGGCGATCCGCTAGAGCAAGACTTTGCTCTTGGTAAGACAATCGTAGAAGAAACCGGTGGTAGGGTTTATGCTACAGGTATGAACGAAGAAGGTAATTACTACTTAGGCACAACTGTATTCGACCTTCGCTCCGGTGAGCAATTCTCCATCCCTCTAAAGGCAGAAAATGAAGTTGGAAATATATCTAACCAAGTACTTGCTAACGTAATTGTTAAGAACACTCTGTTAATGCAAGATGAGTCTTCGCTGGTGTTTGGAAACGGGACCTCAATTCTGTTTGGAGCAGACACAGAACTAAAAGGAACAACTGCAGGTGTACTAAACGCAGAAAACGCTGGAAGCCTCTCTGTATATGCAACTGAGTCCACAGCAGGATTTGTTCAACTTGCGTCTGAAGATACAATTAGAGGAGCCTTTAATGAGGGTAGTATAGGTATCGCAGATAAGGTTGCAGTTACAGCAGCAAACCTTGCAACAGAACTACAATTTAGAGAGAGTTCAGCATTGCAAGCCGGAACAGGGGTCTCAATTATTACTTCTGCTGAAGGCATAGAAAGGCCCGGTGGCGATCCAAACGACGATTCTGATAATTTCTTTCCTCAGATCGTTTCTATTGGCCAAGATGTATCAACATCTGCAGATGTTAATTTTGCTTCCGTAAAAGCTACTGGGGACGTTATTGCTTATTATGTTGCAGGGTCATCTGACGCTAGACTAAAGAACAATGTTATTTCCTTGGATGGATCTCTGAGCAAAGTAGAGTCTTTACGTGGGGTATCTTTTGAATATAAGCAATATCCTGGAGTACCTAGGATCGGATTTATTGCCCAAGAGGTCAAAGAAGTTATACCAGAGGTTGTAAAAGCTGATAAAGACACAGACATGCTTTCTGTAGCTTATCAAGATTTAGTACCGGTGTTAGTCGAGGCTATTAAAGAGCTCTCTGACAGAGTTAAAAAACTAGAGCAAGGCTGAGGAGGAAATAAACTATGGGCAGCGCCACTATAACCCACGTATTCAACGACATTACCAACGCCAGGATCTCTGGTCCAAGCTCAAGCTCCACAGAAGTTGGTGTACAAGCATTAAACTTAGGGGCCACTGGAGGCGGAAATGGTCGTAGTGAAAAACATTATAGGCTTACTTTTAATATCCCCAACGTACCTATAACCGCTGCCAACGTCAACAAAGTTTCATTTAGCACAGGAGGCGCGACAGCATCTAACCCCCCGTCTGGAGTGGCTCCTGAGGGCAGCACGACCAGCGGACTTTCTTTCAGTAGCTACCACGAATTAGACGGTGACAATAAGGTACGCGTTTGGTTTTCTAACGGTGGTAGTAATAGCTTTGTAAGGTCTATAACTGTGAACTACCCTAGCAATTCTGGTGATACACCTGGTGAACTCGATTGTGTTAATGGGCCTTGGATTCCTGCGCTCCCTCCCGCCGGATGCCCTTCTCTCCCTTCCTCTGGGTCTGGTGGGTCTGGTGCGTTGTTATTAACTCGGAATGGATCTAATGGCGTTACAGTAAACTTAGAAAATTATCCAAACAAACTTGTTACCCTGGAGCTTGTGGGCGATTTTGGTGGGTCATCTTGGTCGAACTCTTGTGAAGTTGTCGCCCCTAACTCTTCTGATATACTTGTTGGTGGCTCACCCGTTGGTGGTAGTCCTTACTCAAAGGCAAATCTTACACAAACTAGCAGTTTTAACGCAAAAATATATAATATAGATGGGGGAAGTAGTTTTACAGTAGAGAGCAGCTCAACAGACGGAATTCGGCCTGAAAGACTAATAAGTGAAGAAGTTTGCACCACATCTGCTCCAGACGCCGACGGTAACACAGTCACTTCATGCGTTTGCGTAGAGCGCACTGAATACTATTCCCCCTGGCTTCCTTGCACTAAGGGGGTACAAATTGGTACGTCTAGTGGCAGCACAGTGACTTGGGGATACACTGACGGCAACGGAGGGTCGACTCCAGCCCAGTCGTTTACACTTAGAGTCTTAAGTACTAAGGACGTTTTGCCATTTACAGGCCCAGTAGGTATGGAAGACGTACAAAACTATTGTTGGGTTACTCCATCAGACGACGCTTACCTAGACTTGGCGTTAGATGATAACGGCGAACCAGGCCATTCTGCCGGCGATTACTACAGGCACCCTAACAAAGAAAGATTTAGGAGCCCGTCAGAACAAGCCTCCAGAACAAACATTAACGCAGGTGGTATAATATACCAGGAGTTTAGAGGAGTGGCAGGAGCCGAACCACCTTCTTAGTAGTTAAATAGAAAATGAAATTAACTTTAAAATCATCTAGTGGCAAGAAAGCAAGAGCTCCTAGATGGTGGCAAAACGCAGTATCTAAATTACCTAAGGTTTCTTTGCCCTTCATTGGGCCTAAAGTTTGGAATAAAAAACTCGCTTATAAGTGGGTAAACTCAGTGCCAGATAAATGCCCGTTCGAGAGACAGCTTTGGCTAGGAGAAACCCTTTTGCTTTATATACCGCCTTTATGCCCGTTTAATCCTGTGTCAGAGCAGCTCTATAGAATAAAGCTAGAAGCTAAGACTTACCTCTACAACCTAGAGAAGTAGGTTAAAGAGAGATGTGGGGTTGACATGACGTCTTTCCCATGATATAATAATTAAGTGAGCTAAGAGAGATCTTACTCCAAAGGACCTATTACTAAAAGGATAAAACATGTCTTTTCAAATCAACACGATTGATATTTCTACTAACGCGCCTTCTCTAGCACCGCTTGCAGGCCGTGAGTATACCAGTGAGTACACTTCTCTACCTAACGCCAACCTTCCAAAGGTGATGCGTAAAGACCTCGATACTGTCTTCCAGTACCTAACCAAAGAAGAGCTTCCTCTCGATGAGAATACCTTCTTGATTAAGTCTCGTGATAGCATCTACTTCCGTCTCTTTGGCCCAGTCCTTAAAGTCGGCACTGAGGGCGTAGAAGATACTAAGGACGGAGAGCTCTACATCCAGTGGGGTCCCCGATACATCCCCGTTAGCCTTGGCAAAGATGGCTTTAAAACCACCGATGGCCGAGAGATTGAAGCCGAGTTTGGGTCGTATAACTTCTCAGGCCGCGGCGAAGACGCAGCGCTCTTCATGGCAGTAGACGTAGAAGGTGGTCAAACTGTCCTTCCAGTTGCTGTTCGTTTCACAGACTGGGAAAACCCTCTTGAGCCTAAAGCAATGAACGCTTTGGCTAAGAAGAAGCCTGCTGATATTGTCGGCTTGCTTCAGAAGATCACCGCTAAGGGTAGTGGAAACGGAACTCGAATCGAGCCAACCGATGAAATCGACTTCCGTGAACTTGAGATCAATACACCTTATGAGGTAATTGGATATTACCCATGTAAGACTTCTTATGGCTTAACCTATCGCATCTTGATCAATAACTGCCCTGAAGAGGGTAAGATTGCAGGAGCCTGGGCTCATAGCTCTATCCGTCCTCTCCTTGCTACTAAGCCTGAAATCAATCAGGAAAAAGCTGCTACGCTAACCCTTCGTAGCAAAGAAGAAATGGACAATGGACGCATTCGCATCCGCTCCACTCTTCTCTTGGCTCAGCAAGAAACGTCTGAAGAAGATCTTAACTTAGATTTCTGATATAGATATAAAAACTTAATAGTTCTATCTCCCTGTGACTACAATCACGGGGATTTTTTTGTTTAAAGGAAAGTTACCGCACAAAATAAAACATGGAAGAAAAAGAGCTAATAGTCCCTGAGGGCTGGAGTGCTTACTCTGAAGAAAATGCCGGGATGGTAGACCCAGGACCACAAACAGGTGAGGATGAGTATCATTCTCAGTATGTAGATCCTGACGGCAAATACGGAGCAGCCAAGTCCGACAAGCCCGATGTCAGTTCTTATGGTGGCTAATAGCTGTGTACACTTTGTCTAGGCCATGATAGAATAGCTTTATCTACAGGCCACTGATGCCGGAAAACATCCTTTTAATCTCAGACATCCATTCACGAGATGATGCTCTCCCCCGGCTCATAGACAACCTCTCTGCCCAACTCAACAACAAAGCCCACCTTGTTTTTCTAGGGGACTTAAATGATTGCAGAGATAAATCCTATCAAGACAAGTGCAGCTTTCAGAAGATCTACACCTTAGTTCGTCAGTTATGCGACGAAGGCTACGCCACCCTAGTCCATTCAAATCATTCACAAAATCTTTGTGACCACTATATTGGCCGAAGAAAAGTAAGAAAGAACATAATGGGGTTCAAGCACACCTTAGCAGAGCTAGACAAACTAGAAGATACATACAGAGAAGATATGATAGAGTGGCTGGATACCAGACCTCTCGGAGTAAGTTATACCCTAAATAACGGAAAGCATTACCATATTGCCCACGCGTACCATGACCGAAATTTAGATTACACTAACTCTTCTTTATTATCTCTTGACGAAGTTAATCGTACCCTAAGAGGGATTAAAACTAGCTGGCTTTACCAAGGTAAAAAATATAGCAAACACATCGGCTTCTGGCGTAATCCCAAGAAACGAGGAGCAGTTGATAACCATGTTTTATGTGCAGGACATTGGGAACAAGTGATTGTTACTGATAATTGTGTAGTTAATGACCCTGGTGGCCATGAAACTAACGGAAGGATCGGAGTCTACAACGCTTTACAAAATGATATTACTATTTACGAAAACAAATGACGAGTATACTAGAACATGACCCTATGCTATTCAAGAAGGACGGAGGCTTTGACTTCCCAGAGTTCTACGAATATTATGAGAAAGCAGTAGCCAGCGTCTGGCGCCACCAAGAAGTGGCCATGGAGTCCGATCTTCGCGATTGGCAGTTCAACTCAACTCCAGAGGAACGCAATGTTATCGCCGGGATTCTCAAAGGGTTTGTTAGTGCAGAGTTAGGCATCGGTTGCTACTGGGCTGATAAAGTATGCTCTATTTTTCCTAAGCCAGAGATCCAATCCATGGCCCGTGCGTTTAGTTTCTTTGAGACGATCCACGCCGGAGCCTATTCTTACCTCAACGATATCTTAGGCCTCGACGAGTATGATGAGTTCATCAATGATGAAATCGCTCGGAGAAAGGTCGAGACATTCTTTAGTTCCTACTCCGATAAGGTCTCCCTAGGAGTGTTTTCCGGTGCAGGAGAAGGAGTAAGTCTATTTAGCTCTTTTTCGGTACTCTTAAGCTTTAATAAGGATGGCAGGTACAAGGGTTTGAGCCAGATCATTTCATGGAGCGCCATCGATGAACAGATTCACTCAGAAGCTGGGTGTAAGCTGTTCAGACATCTCGTGGAAGAGACCGGGTTGTCCGCCGAGGAAGAAGCGGCGGTTTATGAGGGTTTTAGATTAGTGGTTGACAATGAAGAAGCCTTCATAGATAATATCTTTAATGGTTATAAGCTGACCACAATTGACGCCCAAGAGTTGAAGGCTTACATAAGGAATCGTGCAAACGAACGCCTTCTTCAACTCGGCCTTGATCAAATTTTTAAATTGTCTACTGACGAGCTATCTAAAGCAAAGTCTATAGCCTCGTGGTTTGATCCTACAATTCGTGGTGCTAGTAGCCATGACTTCTTTGCTCAGTCTAAAGATGGATCAAACTACACAGCTAAAGTCTCTCAAGATTTTATGTCAGTAGATTTATCTTCTTTAGAACTCGCAATACCATGATTAAAGAACCTATCTTTGAACCAAAGCTTCAGAAATGGATCGTAGATTGCGGCGACCACGTCCATTACTTCGGTGATGGCGAAACTGCCGACGACTTTTATTTACTTAATAACGCTAGACAAAATGAGACCAAGAACCCCCGAAGTTAACCAGAAGGTTATGCAGCAAGCTACTGGAAGTTTGTATTTAATTACTGACCCCCGAGCTGACATTTATATCAAACAATCTAAAGAACAAAATGAGCAACTACAACGTACCAGAGGGATGGTCTGACTTTGCTGAAGAATGGAAACAATGGAAAAAGTCTCCATATTATGTCAGCAACAAGGGTAGGGTTAAGAGAGACGGAGAAGTTCGTGCTTTGCGCGATGACGACCGCGGCCACTACAGAGTCAACTTAACCTACGATGGTAAAAGAGAAGAGCCTAAGGTCCATCAGATGGTCATGGATCTCTTCGGCCCTTCTAAGCCTTCTGGCAGCCCTGTCATCATGCATAAGAACAATAACGGGCAAGACAACAAGATCTCTAACCTCAAATGGGGTACTAGACAAGAGAACACTCAAGATGCCTACGATGACGGCCTCATTGACAAATAATCAATCTATCGATTAAAGATAGAAAAATTTTGATATAATAGACTAACAAGCCACTTTAAATATGACGCTACAGGTTCCTGAATGGATGAGCCAGGAAGCCGTTGATACATTGTCACGCGGTTATCTTTGGCAGGCAGAAACCCCACGAGGTATGTGGGAGAGGGTGGCTAATAACGCCGCCCGCATTTTAAAAAGAGATGACATCGGAGCAGATTTATTTGAAGCTCTATGGAACGGGTATATTGGCCTTGCGACTCCAGTAGCTGCTAACTTTGGAGTGCCACGAGGTCTTCCAATCTCCTGCTATTCTGTCCATCTATCTGATTCTGTGCAGTCTATCTACTCTCATTTGAAAGAGGTGGCGGCCTTGTCTAAGAATGGTGGCGGGGTAGGAGTTTACTTCGGAGACATCCGTCCGGCCGGAGCTCCTATCACTGCCGGAGGTAAGAGCACCGGGACCGTACCTTGGGCCCAGCAGTATGACCTTGCTGCCAGTGTCGTAAGCCAAGGTGGAGTTAGGAGGGGTAGCTTTGCTATCTACATCCCGATCACCCACCCCGACTTACCTGAACTCCTTCGTTCTAAAGATCATTCTCAGGGCGACCCTCGTAAGTTCATTGACAGCAACTTAGCAGTGACAGTAGATGATGAGTTTATCAACTCTATGCTTGCTGGTGATTTAGATAAGCAGAAGCTATTTGGCGAGGTGATGAAGATCCGCATGGTTAGTGGGTCACCTTATATAGTATATATTGACAATGCTAATAGACAAAACCCAGAGTGCTATGACCAACGAGGGCTGAAAGTCTCTACCTCTAATCTCTGTTCCGAGATCTTCTTACATACTGACGAGAGCCACTCTTTTGTCTGTGTACTTAGCTCTCTCAACCTAGCAAGATATGAGCAATGGAAAGATTGGAAAGCTCCTAATACAGGTAAGACTGTGCCGGAACTCGTAACCTACCTACTTGACGCCGTTGTGGAGGAGTTTTGCCATAAAGCCGATCGCTTGCCATCTATGGGACGAAGTGTACGTTTTGCCAGGAAATCAAGGGCGCTAGGCATCGGTACAATGGGACTTCATGCCCTCTATCAGTCAAAAGGATATGCTTTTGAATCTAAAGAAGCCAGGGAGCTGAATATCGAGTGTCATAAGTTTATTAAGGATAACGCAGAGAAAGCTTCTAGGCAGATGGCCAAGGAGTACGGTGAGCCTGAATGGTGCAAAGGCAACGGGATGCGGCACACTCATTTGATCGCTATAGCGCCGACTAGGTCTAATTCTGTGATCAGTGGCGCGATCTCGCAGGGTATTGAGCCGATTGATGCAAATTACTACGTAGCAAAGCAGGCTAAAGGTACGTTTATTAGGAAGAATCCTTATCTTGTGTCCCTTCTGGACGATATCAGTAGAAACACAGATGAAGTGTGGGAAAGCATCCTAGAGATGAGGGGATCAGTTCAGCATCTTAAGTTCTTGACTACAGACCAAAAGAAAGTATTCAGGACTGCAAGAGAGATCGATCAATTTGAGCTTATCAAACAAGCAGCAGAGCGACAACCATTTGTTTGCCAAGGGCAATCTCTCAACTTATTTGTGGATCCTGAGGCCGACCCCGGATATATCTTCAAGCTCCATCTTAGCGCCTGGAAGAGTGGGCTAAAGAGTTTATATTATTTAAAGAGCTCTTCTATTCTTGTTAAGAAGAAGGCGCCTAAAGTTGCAGAACAAAGAGCAAAAATAATTACAAAGGATGACTGCCCTTACTGTGTAAGAGCAAAAGCACTTTTCTCGAAAAATGGAATTTCCTATCAAGAAGTCGATAGAAAAAATGTTGAGGACTTTCCTTACAAGACTGTTCCGCAAATATGGCTTGATGGGGATTACGTTGGCGGGTATAACGAGCTCGTTGAAAAGCTTGAAGGGGTCGCTGAACCAGAGTACAAAGAATGCGCGGCTTGTGAGGGATAGAAAATATAATCAAATGGGGTCTGTACAAACCTCTTTTTTATGATATAATATCCTGAGAGACTTTCTAAAAGGCTATGTTTGACTACGTTGAGTTCATTAATGAAGGGTACCTCCACCAACAAAAATATGCTAAGGCCGCAGGTCAACCCGGTCCTTTTGACTATATGGATAAGGAAGTGCGATACGCAAAGGTCATTGAGTACCTAAGCCATCTCATTGAAGAAACCATCGAGGCCCGTGTCTATGTTCCCCGGCGTAGCTGGAAGAACAACGAGCCCTCCTACATGGACAACAAAGAACTCCGAGAGGAGTTTGTAGCAGAAATGTTTGACATTCTTCTCTTCCATCGAGCTGCTCTTGCATATGCAGGGATCGACGGCAATGAGTTTGTAGAAATCGCAGAGAAAAAGATGAACTACAACTCTAAAAGGAAAGACCATAACGTAAATGGTACTGAATCTGCATCTCAAAACCCGGCTGAAGAGCTCCAAGGCAACTGCGCTTCGGCAGACTTTAGTAAAGATGAAAAAAACTGATAACAGTAACGAAACAGAGTACAGAGCATTTGGTCCAACCAAGTGCCACTACTGCGACGGCAGAGGATTTCAAATAATCCAATGCACAACTTTAGAAGGAAAGATACTGCCCAACTTGGTAGAAGACTGCGAACGGTGTAATGAAACAGGCGTACTTAACCGAGATTAATAAATTAGCTAAAGAACAAATTCTCGTTCTTAACGCCTCATACGAGCCAATAAATATTACTTCTTGGAAAAGAGCATTTGTTCTCTTGCTCAAAGAGAAAGCTTTGGTTATTAGCCAGAAAGTCATTCGCCTAGTTAATTTCATTAAAATTCCTTTTAACAAGATGATGAGGGCCAAGCCAAGCAGAAGCTCCATTTACACAAGAGATAGCAACAAATGTCAATATTGTGGCTCTGCTAAAAGACTCACAATAGACCACGTTGTTCCTAAATCAAAAGGAGGGACAGACGACTGGGATAACCTAGTTGTTGCATGCTCCTCCTGTAATACAAAGAAGAGTAATAAACTGCTAGAGCAGAGCGGGCTAAAGCTAATTAAAAAACCGGCAAGGCCAAGAACGTATCTAGACCTTACTATTTTTCAAACTAAGTGCGAAGAATGGAAAGAATATTGCTTTATAGTTTAAATACAAATATAGAGGAAGTGTAAAACTTACTACGCTTCTTCCGTTCATCTCACTTTGTGAGACGCAAGTAAGTCGCGCAACGGAACGTTGATCCCATGGTAGAATTTTTATTATATTCATCACTCACATGCGCTCAAGCCGACGCAATTATGCTAAGGATGAAAGCAAACGAGAATATCTCCGCCGCTTTTAAAATTGAGTTAGTAGAAACCGTAAAGGAATCTGTACCTGAGTGTTATTGGGACGCAAACGACTGAAGGAACGGGGCCTAAAAATCCAACTACTTCAGGAGTACCACAATGAACACACTCGACATCATCAAGAAGCAGATCAACAAAGCATCTGCACTTCACGACGCACAGATCGCTCACACCGCATACCGCGGAGTAGAGTACGAACTATGCGGCAAGGCCGAAGAAACCCATGGCACATTCTGCTATAGAGGTCGTACTTACAGCCGATGATAACTAAGGGCCTAACGGCCCTTTTTTTATACGCCCCAGATAGGCTCCATTGTTTTCTTAGAGACTACGTTAGATTGACGCAAGATCTTTGGAGTACCATCGTCCTTGAGCTCAGGCTCGATCCAATCACGGTTGCCATCGAGAGCCGCTGCGATTTCACTAATCCAGTC